>Ga0209541_10006126_pt1 | contig 20691 bp, 14 predicted proteins | sample RifCSPlowO2_01_FD_184027 | JGI IMG/M metagenome (GOLD analysis project Ga0209541, IMG submission 184027) | Groundwater microbial communities from Rifle, Colorado - Rifle CSP2_plank lowO2_0.1 (SPAdes) (version 2) | ecosystem: Environmental > Aquatic > Deep subsurface > Groundwater | place... | reverse complement strand
CCAATTGGATAGATGCGTGTCTCCTAATCGCCAAAATAGCAGAAAACTAGACAGAAGCAGTATGAGAACGAATTTTGGCATACCAGAATAAAAGAAGTACAAGTCCCGCAACGGAAATTAAATTAGCTGCCATTCGTAATTTTGTTTCGACAAAGTCTATTATGACCTGATGATCTCCCTTCTCGAGCTGAAATGTCATGAGTCCCCGGTAGTTCGGATCTTGAAATTCAATTCCAGCTGGTTGTCCGTCTACCGATATCCGCCAACCGGGAAAATATAACGTGTTTTCAGCAAGCCTCGTCGGTGTTTGAGTTTTTACTTTATATTCTCTCGACGTTGTCGTACGTCGACCCAATTCAACATCCGCATTTCCCTCGATAACTTCTATAGCGGCGGCCGCTCTTTTTTCCATGAAGCGCACAGACCAGATTGGACTGCTCTCACCCGTGTCAGTTGTGCTCTCATAGATACCCGCGTAAAATGATTCATGTCTGACTGTGTATTCCTTTGCTTTCCACATGTGGGAGGTTGTCATGAGGGATAAACCAACTAATATAACGGCTACCATTGTTTTTTTTGGAAGATGAGCAACGGCGAAAGCGCCGAGAACTGATGTGATAAATACTGCAACGCTAAGAAGTCTCCAGGGAAATTGAAATTTCTGCAAAAGTGATATTGTATTCCAAATAAAGGCTGATCCCTGGGTCATAAGAAACAGAACAATAAATAATATCAGAAGTAGTGTCAGAATTACAACTCGATTTTGTTTTTTCCGGAGGTAAAAAAGTGAAATGACAACTGAAAGCCACTGCGTTATCCCCAATTCTTTCGTCAGTTGATTTCCTCCGCCATAGTTCCAGGGTGATGAAAAAAACCAACTCCAAGGAACAAATCGATCACCAAATTCTCCTTTTGTAACAATGTCGCGTAGGGTATACTTCCCTTCAAAAAACGCAGGTATCCAAAAAAATGCAGAAACAAGAAAACCCAAGAACAAGGAGTAGCATGCAAAAAATAAGAAGCGAGTATCTCGTTTCAGAAACAAAATATAAAGTGCAATTATTGGCAGGAACATGAGGCTTATTGCATTGTGAGAAAGAATGAGCCCGGCCATGCTGAATGTTGTAAGCATTGGAGATTTTTTGTATAAACCCAAAAGAACAAGCGGCAGAAAAACAAACGCAACATGTTCGCCGATTGCTCCACGTACATAAAGATCAACGAATCGATAAGGAGCAAAACCATAGAGTATTGCGCCAACATATCCCGGAATCTTTCCCCAGTGATTTCGCAGCCATACATACATTGCCAGTACACTTGCTACATAAAAAAGGGCAAAAACCAATTTAGTAGAATCAACGAATGATAGTCCGAGTGCATGGAATAATGAAGCAACATAGGAAGGCAACGGATACAGGAACATCAAGATCGGGTGTCCATACCCCCAGTTTAAATTACCTGCCCAGCGGGGAATCATATTTCCTTCTGAGAGTGACAGGTAAAAATTAGCAATGCGTGCAACATGGTCCTGCCCGTCGTGCGTAACCGGAAGACCCGGTGTAAGAAGATTGAAAAGCGGAATAAGAGAAAAAACAATAAGTAGTTTCATATCTTTCGTTTTTGTATTATAAATCCGGACGGAAGTTCATATGTGTCGATTGTCGATCCTATTTTAATTTCAGTCTCAATCCATCCATTATAACTCCAAGGCTTTGATGGGTCAGATTCAATCAAAAGATATAGCATTCCACGATCTTCTGGGGTGTACGAATATTTTTTTAATCCATACCACCAAATAAGATAATCGTAAGCGTCAGTAAGTACTACCGGTGTAAAAACTTCCAGTGAAAAAGGCTGACCATTTGCATCTTTATACACCGCATCTATTGCCTCAAGCTTACCTCTAAGTTTCGCCGTTCCTCCATGATCCGGGTAACGGTATAAATTATCGAGTTTCACATAGGCGTTGCTCAGAAGTACAATAACAACAATCATACTCATGAGTCGCCAACGTCTGTTAGTTAAAAATATCCCACCCAGGAGTAAATATATGGGGAACAATCCGATAACGTACCAATCCCAAATTTGGTATGGGAAAAATAAATATATGGTAAAGAGAACCAGTGGAATGAGAACAAGTAATTTTATTTTTTTTGATAACCCGGCAATCATGTAATACACGGCTGAAAAAAGAAAAACGAATGAAAATATATTTGCTACTAAATCCTGCGCAATGAATGTTGCTTTAAGGTTAAGTATGAATCGAATGATATGGTCGCGGACTATTTTACCGTATGGTTCCCCTCCTCCTAAACCCACATCCATTCCCTGCAATATACTTACTATTGATTTGAGAGTAATATGATCGTGTCTAAAATCAAAAAGAAGAAGCGGAGAAAGAAAAATTGCAAGAATTACAAAAAAGAGTAACACGGAAAATGAATGCTTATTTTTTCGTGCTAAGAAATAACAAAAAATAAAGATTGTAAGTGTAAACGGAGCGGCAAACGCGGTTTCAAAATGAAACATAAGCCCGAGAAACGATACCATAATGACAAATGATTTTTTTGAAAATGAACTAACCCAATCGAGGAAAAAATAAAGCCAGGCAGATACAAGAGGAAAAATAAAAAACGGACTCCAGATAAACGTTGCCGCTGCCCCCGCCGCCGGAGAGACTGCAAACAGGAATGCGGTAAATAACCCCGTTGTTTCAGAAAAGAATTTTTTGCCGACAATATACCCGAAAGGAATACTTAACATGCTCGCTGTCAACATGAGCCACATTACTCCACGAGGGTCTCCACCAGAGACTACAAATGGTAATGCAAGAATGTAATAATACAAAGGCCCCTGAAAAACACCCCGAAAGCCTGTGTATGGCCCGATGAGAGTAGGTTTCTTATCAACAACTACAGATTTGACCGCAAGCATATCTCTTCCCTGGTCTTTGAGAAAGAGAAAATTACCGGACAGGGTCTCTTGCGCACGCAAAAAAAATCCCAGGAGCAATATGGCTGACAAAAGGTATATTTTCATGGTGTAACCGCAACGACTCCTACAGCTCCGTTTAGATAAGAAAACTGATCAAGTGTAGGTACATCAGGAGGAAAATCACTTGGATTTCCTATAAAAAGCGTATTTTTCAATGAAAAATCTTTTTTCCAGTCAATCGGACGAAACTCAAATTTGCCCAACGTGTGTGTTTCTGCAAAACCGCCGGATTTCGTGCCTCCCGAGAGAAGATATTGATGTGGATCGTATCGGCTGTAAAAAAGAAAAAACATATATGATTGATAAAGATTATCTTTGTTTGAGAATACGACTCTCTCATAATTTTGTTGGTGAGAAGTCACGTAGTTTATAGATTGGGTGAGGGCATACTGAAATGAATCCGATTGCGTTTTTGGAAATACTCCGTAATAGTTTTTTCCAAAATAAAATATACTCAAACCGATAATAAGTACTTCAAACACTCGATATTTCTTAAACGTTTCCCAAAAAGAGACAAAACCAACTGCTCCAATGATTTGAAGATATGGCAGCATTGTATAAGAACGCATTGCATGAGGTGCCTGTGTGGTAATTGCGGCAGGAAGCGGGGAGGCAAAAATCCAGAGAAGAATAAAAAATCTATTCTGTTTATTTAATTTAAACAGGCCCATGAGTATGAGCGGTAGTTCCCACCAATACAGGAGTCCCAGATTGGGAACTTTATGATTTTCACGTTCCGTACCGGTAAATAGCCACCTTGGATCAAAATGACTTATGTAGTTTGGCCAAAAGAATTCTTTCGAGGCACGGGTCGCTTGAAATCGAATGAACGCTCCTTCGGCAAAACTCGTCTTGATAAGTGGGATAAGTAAAAGAAGAATAATAATAGCCGGAAGAATAATTTTACGTCGGTAGAGTACCGCGAGACCTATAAAGACAACCGGTATTACTATTTTTTGACTTTGGTAACTGTAGAGCGCAAGTGAAAATAATAGTGAAGACAGAAAGAATTTTTTTTGAATGAAAAAATAGCTAGACGCAACGCCTGCAAAAAGTCCCAGATTTACTTCATGCCCAAGTCGGGAAATATAAATATGCCAGGGCGAGATAGCCAAAAGTAGCGCCGCAAACAGAGCAATGGATTCTTTTTTAAGTAGTTTTTTTGAAAGTTCGTACGTCAGAAATACAGTTAGAACTGAGACAATAACGGATGGTAATCGTACTGCCGATACTGTAAGACCCAATAACTTTACGAACGGAACGACAAGGTATACGTAAAGTGCTGGCCGCCAGTCGTCATAGGCTCGAAGGAGTATGGGAAACGCTGTCCCGTACTCATCTTTGCCCGTTTGAAGAATGGAATACGCATTATACCCAATGGAAACCTCGTCGAGGGACGGGCTTGGAGGGACGGAAGACAATGAGAAGAACCGCAGTACAGTTGCAAGGGCAAGTATTCCGAATAATACCCATTTGTTCATATTCACTTCGCAATCCGAATGGCCTCTGCCCCATCTAGATAATAAATCGTATAAATAACACTGTCGGCAATTTCATACGGAGTTCCGATATAAAGAGTCGATCCGTCCCGCAGTTCATTCCCCCAGTCAATCGGACGAAATTCGTATATATCAAATCTATTCCGCATTTCCTCAAATCCACCGGACGCGGTCCCCCCCTCTGTAAGATACAGAACGGGATCGTATTTCAAAAAGTAAAGGAAAAACATATGCGGTTGCTCCAGTTCCGTGGATACCACTATTTTTTTGTATTCACCCTTATGAAGCTTTGCATACTCCACCGCTTGTTTATATCCATATTGCCAAAATTGCGAAACTTCATTATTTGTATGCCCGAAATATAGATGAAGGAAATAGAAAATATTTAATGCAATTATTGCCAATAGTGGGAGAATTATTTTTCTATATTTACTAAGCTCGATAAGTCCGATGGCGGTAAAAATCTGGAAAGTTGGGAGAAACACAATGGAGCGGATGGCGTGCGGCAGCTCTGTTGTCGGAGATGCGGCGATCGGAGCAATGAGAAACCAGCCGAAGAGAAATCTTGATTGCTTTCCTCCATTATGGAATAAAGTATACATTCCCCACAACAGGAATGGTAATTCCCATAAGTAAACAAGTCCCATGCCAGGGGCGTGATGACGTGGATTATCACCCGTAAGAAACAACCAACGGAATGAAAAATGAGATAAATATCCGTCGAGAAGGGTTTTTGCCCAAACAATCCGACGGTTGTCGAAGATTATTCCCCACGGATTGCCGTTTACAGCATCGTCTTCCAGTTTTTGAACGCTTCTTGAAAGTAACGCTGTCTCATCGGCAAGTGAACTTGTTCCTCGTAATCTCGTTAAAGTATTTGGATCTGAAAACACACGAATGAGTGGTGCGATAGTAAGAAGTCCCACAAGGGCCGGAAAAATGAGTGCTTTTTTATTTTTAAAAAGTTCTTTTCTATAGATAATTGCAAGTATTATGACAAGAAGCGGAACAAAGATTCGTTCACTATGATAGGCATAGAGACCCAGTGCGAATAGCATTGCGCTTGCCGATAACCAAATGGGCTTTCGTAATCCTTTGAAAAATAGGATAAGAGCCCAAATATTAAGAGTCACTCCCGTGTTGGCTTCAAAAGCAATTCTGGAAAATTGAATATGCCAGGGGGATATAGCCAGAAGAAAAGCAGCAAGAAGCGAAAGCGAGGGAGACGAAAACAATGTTTGTACAAGATAGTATGTGCCAAGGACGGCGAAAACTCCCATAATGACTGATGGCAGTCTCACGGCAGGTGTATTAAGTCCGAATATTGCAATGGAAGGGATAGTTAGATAGGCATAAAGTGGAGGCTTGTAATCATCATATGATCGAAGTGAAACAGGCAAAAATGTTCCATATTCATCTCTGCCGGTTTTGAGAATGGAATATGCATTGTACCCAAGCGCTACCTCATCCCAATCCGGGCTAGGCGGAACCACTCCTAAATTCCAAAGCCTCAGTGCAGATGCGATGAAAAGAATTATCACGAGCATTAGTTTTTTCATAGAGATGCCTTTGGTGGATCAGAAACAATATCAAAAATGACTAAAATAGGGTCACCGTTGAGAAGCTCTATTGTTTCCTGAACGTTTGCGTGTTTTGGAACAAATGTCGGTCGCAAAATATAGAGCGTTTTCTTGTTAAAGTGCTGGGGCGGACGATCGGTAAAACGGTACTGATCAAATGCTTTAACGTGGAAAAATCCAGCCCCGTCTACAGATCGATCGGGATTATCTTGAAATTTCCTCGGGTCGAACCGGTCATAAAAAAGTGCATACATGTATGGCCGGCCGATAATGTCGTCTACGACAACTGATTCGTATTGATACTTTACTGATTGGGCGTATTGGATAGATTCTCTGTAACCATACTGCCACTCTCCCGAGTATTCTTTCCCATAATGATTGTAGTAGTTATGCCAAAAGTACGAAAAATTTCCAAAGTACAATAAAGCAATAAGAACTGCGACGAAGAGTTTTTTCTTGCTTAAAGTAAGTATGCCGAAGGCGACGAAAAGCTGCCACATTGGCAGACTATTTTCTATTCTTAAAGCATGAGGAGTTTCTCTGGCTGTTGCTGCAGGAATAATCGATGCAATAATCCACAATACAGCTAACGATGCAATCCGTCGCTCTTTCTTAAACATCCACAGCAAGCCCAATACAAAAAACGGGAGCTCAATTAAGTACATTTGTCCGACGTCCTGAATGGAAAATTTCGGATTACCGTCACCACGGGTAAATAAAAACCACGGCTGGAAATGATCAAAGACATGTGTAAGGTAACTTTGTGAAAATCCAACCCGGCGGTTGTGCATAATTTTTGACCACCAGGATATATTGTCAACTTCCATACGGGCATTGGCCTGGTTAACAATGCCTGCGTCGCTAAATATATTAACTTCAGCAAACCGAAGCCGTGCTTCTTTTGAAAATATATGGGGCATAATTGGAAGTAGTATGACGGTCGCTATAATGATTCCAGACAAAAGTAAAGGTTTATTTTTTGAGAAATTTTTCCAATAATATATGAGAAGAATAATTGAAAATAAAGGAACAAAATATCGGGTGCTATTGAATGTGTAGATTGCAGCCACAAACGGCAACCAACAAAATAGAAGAAGTTGAGATTTATATCGCGCGCGCAGAATCAATAAAACTCCTGATACAACGAAAAAAAGTGCTATGTTTGCCTCAAATCCCGCACGGGAGAGCTGTATATGCCAAGGGGATATGGAAAGAAGAAACGAAGTCAATAATGAATAATGAATAATGAATAATGAATTACTGAACAATTCCTTTATCAAAAAATATGTTATCAAAACAGTAAGTGTGCCAAAAAGAACTGACGGGAAACGTACGGCAAACTCATTAAGGCCAAAGATGACTACCGACGGAACGGTAAGATAGATTGCTAAGGGCGGTTTGTAATCTCCATAACTAGCGAACGAATCGAGTGGCAAAAATTTTCCGTGTTCATCACGACCAGTAGTAAGAATTGAATATGCATTGTACCCTATCGATACTTCATCCCAGGAAAGTGCCGGAGGAATTTCAGAAACGCGGTAAATCCGGATAAAAAATGCAAAAGTGACTATACAGAACAAAAGAAACCCGGCGGAGAACTTTTTCATACTCCTTCGTCCTCGCTCTTAAGCGCCCCCAAAATAAATACTGATGAGAGGTACCCGAGATGACTGTTGTTGAAGTATCGGCTAAAGTACCAAAAAACGATAAGTGTTAATGCGTATCCGATAAGCAATCTCCCCATTACTTTCTTTTTCTTAAACCATATTATTGCCCACGTAAGTACGGGTGCGGCAAATATAAACTGCCAGATAATAAACGGATAATACGCATGAATATCTTTGATAATACCGAAGCTCCTTAAAACCATACCAAATCCATATCCGCTTACAGGATAGCTTTGAACCGATCCGCCGCTTAAAAAACGTACGGTGCTATCAATAAATGCGCCCGGATCCCACAATAAAAATGGCGCTGCTAAAGTAAGGGCAACTACTATAGATATAATTGAATATCCTCCTGCCGCAATGAAATAAAACGGAGCTGCTAACCAAATCGTTTGTTTGCTCATAAGAGCTAAACCAAATATAAACGCTGACCAAAACAATTTCTTCCGTTCCAAAAAATACAAAGACCAAATAAACCAGAAAAGTGCAAAAATATCGCTTCTGCCTTCAATAAAATAATCGACAACGGAAGGCGAAAGCGCAGTCAAAATCATCGCTAAATATGCCAAGGGTCTATGTTTAAACCACCGCCAAAGAACTACAAGAAGGCCTGCCATTGCAATAAGAAGCGCCATGCGGCCATCAAAGAAACCGAAGAGCGGGATGCTTGTAAAGTATAAAGCAAAAGGAAATAGGAGATACCATGGGGGCATGACAAAGTGGTAGAGAGCTGGATTGACTGCCCCGGTGTTTCCCGGCTCGTCGTAATTAAACTCTTCAACCGCTGTGCCGAAATACGTTTCTTTATACGGATTTTTTCCTTCAAGGAGATACCGCATTGCCGCTTCCTGCTGCAAAATTATATCGTGTACCCCATATACAGGTGCTGTCTTTGATCGATCGACGATTGCAGTCATCATAGTTGCGCCCAAGACTATTATGATGATCGGCCAGAGAAGAAATTTAATGAGCTTCGGACGGAGGATATTTACGGTGAGAAGAACAAACAGTATGCCAAATAGCCAATACGGCGTTCCCTCGATTGGGAGTATCCGATACCCCATCACCACGGGTATCGACAGCGCAAATAATAACACCGCACCAATGCTAATTAAATTCATCTAAAGATAATTCTACAACGGTCTTGCGTATTGGTACAGACGAGCGCCAAATTTCTCTGTTGTTGAGGCTAATTTCCAGTTGATGAGAGTAACTTTTGGGTATTCACCTTCGCAGTGCGCATCGTAGCAGATGATTTGCACACTCTCTTTGATAGATGGACAAGAATCAGTTTCACAAACAAGAAAAAGATTGTTGTACGTATCCGAAAGAATCGGTTCGGGATTCTTTTCGCTCGTCGCAAAAAAGTAACGGTAATGGAGGTCAGAGAACGAACGGGAGGCAATGAGACCAAATGAAAATTGTCTTCCGTCTGCAAGACGGAGAATTTCAGCAGATACGGATTTTGTTCTGGCTATATCGTTAATTCCTGTTTTATTAATATCAGTTTTAGACAAATGAAAAAGAACAAGTATTGAAATACCGATTATTGCGAGTTTTCTATTAAGTTGGGTAAGTAAAAATCCAAAAAGTAGAAAGACTGCAGGGATAAGAAAAAATAAATAATGATCAAAGACAACGCCCCTGTATAACGACATTGCAATGATCCCGATACTCATCCAAAGTGCTACGAATATTTTCCAGAAGGTTGGTTTTAAAAGTATCGGTAAAAATAGTACAAAAAATGTTCCCGGAAAAGGAGCAAGTCTGTGCATCACACGGCTGCTGTAATCAAGAATATTTGGAATAAATCGTATTTGTCCGCCCGAAGAAAAATTTGTGAGAACCCCAAGGATATCCTCAAATCCGTGCGCAAGTTCATAATAGAAAAATGGAAAAACAGCAAGGAGAAAGCCAAAAATAATTTTTATACTGGGTTTAAACAGAAAAGTTAAACCAACAAACAGTAAATTAGGATAATGCAACTGCATAAGTATGCCTAAAACAATACCGGAGATCACATGCCATTTTTTCACTAAGCCCAACAGAAATAAAAAGACGAAAAAGGGAATCATATTAGGTTCCCATAAAACCCGATCTGATGAAACTATCTGGGGAGAAACCGCCCACAAAGCAGCAAGCATTGTGGCAATCTCCCACCCGAACAGTTTTTTACTTAAAAACCACAGAAGTGCTACCGCGCCAACACCGAGGAAAGCCGTGAACACTGCGGGAGCAAGCGGATTGAAATTAGTCAAAATAAACGAAGGTGCGATGAGATAATAAAACGCAGGGCCAAGGTGCTGCCCGCTTAATACCGTCGGACCGACAAGAGGAAGTTCTTTCTTTTGCCAGGCTTCGTAGATATGAATGCCGGTCCTGCCTTGATCTCCAAGAAACTCAGTCAGCTCGGCAATCCGATAGAGACGAAGGAAGGCGGCGGTGAGTAAAACCAGTATGAGTGCTATAATCTCACCATAGGCCTTTTTTGACATGAACTCATTTAAGCACTATCTCCTCATCCTTGCAATTTCTCTCCTTCCCTTCCTTATTATATTAATTAACCCCAATCTTCCTCATACGAGTGACGGTGGTGTGCAGCTGCCTCGGATTGCTGCTTACGTTAAAGCACTTTCAGATGGACACATTCCGGTCCGGTGGGCAGGAGATCTCAATTATGGGTACGGGTTGCCCTTATTTAACTTCATGTACCAATTTCCGTACTTCCTTGGGGCATTTTTTGTCGCTCTCGGATCGGGTCTTGTATTATCGTTCAAACTTATTCTGCTTTCCAGTTTTTTATTATCAGGAGTCTTCATGTACCTGTTTGCACAAAAATTACTTAAAGATGAAAAAAAAGCTCTTTTAGTGACTCTTTTTTACCAATTTGCACCGTTTCGCCTGGTTGAATTACTTGTCCGCGGGGGTATCGGCAGCGGCTTTGCTTATGCATTTCTTCCTTTAGTTCTTTTGGGAGCAGTTCGGCGATCGTTCTTTCTTACGGCTTTTGCCACAAGTCTTTTGATTGTTTCGCATAATTCACTTTCACTAGTTTTTTTTGGCATAGCTTTTGTCTATGGACTTGTTATTTCGCCGTCAAAAAAAACTTTTCTTCTTTCGCTTCTTACTGGTCTTTGTCTTGCCTCTTTCTACTGGGTACCGGCGCTCTTTGAACGGTCCTACACATATGGAGACTTATTTATGAAAGATTTATACAAAACTAATTTTCCTCCGCTCGTTAACTTCTTTGTCCCGAATTTTACCAATGACGTTCGTTTACGAACCGCAGAAATTTCAGTACAATTCGGTTTTTTTCATGTTATTGGCCTTATTCTCGCAGTTATATTCATTTGGAAACGGAAAATTAAGGACATGCTCACAAAAAAACTGTTGGTAACCTCACTCATTCTTACGTTTATTACTCTTTATTTTATGCAACCTCTCTCAATCAATCTTTGGGAAAATTTTGGTTTGTTACGACAATTTCAATTCCCATGGAGATTTCTTGCAGTGATTACATTTACAACAAGTTTGCTTTCCCTGTCATATTTTCAACTGAGAAAAAACGCTTTTTATTTACCAATCTGCATACTTGTGGTACTCTCTACAGCTTTCTATTGGTATCCGCCGCAAGGGTTCGATAGGGTTAAAGCGGAAAAAGATTTTTGGAATTATCCGCTCAACACAACATATTTTGGAGAAACGGATCTTGTTTGGTCAGCCGGACCAGCTACAAAATACCCGGAAAATCGAATACAAATTATCGAGGGAATCGCAACCATAACGGAATTCGTGAAAAAAACGCAAATCCATACGTTTAGTGTTAACGCAGAAACTCCCGTGAGGTTGGTTGACCACACTCAATATTTTCCCGGCTGGCGCGTGTATGTCGATAATGTAAAAGTGCCGGTTGAATTTCAGGACGCCAATTGGAGGGGACTGATCACATTTGCAGTTCCCGCAGGAAATCATTCTGTACGCGTTACGTTTGGAGAAAGTAAAACACGTATTATTGCCGACCTTATTACACTCGCTTCGGCAAGCGGACTTATACTGGCATTCCTATGGATAAAAAGGAAGCGCTTGGTGCCTTTGCGCTAAGTGCGATCATTACTTTAGTTTTTTTCTATAAAATCATCTTTGGTTTTGTGCCTTTTCCCGGCGATCTTCTCCTTGGTGAAGCCAAGCCATGGAGCACATACTCGTATTTTGGATATAATCCCGGCTCAATACCGAATAAAGCGCAGTACCCGGATGTTATCCGGCAACTTTATCCATGGAAAATGCTCACTGTTGACCTTCTCAAATCCCGGCAAGCACCCCTGTGGAACCCGTACAATTTCTCGGGAAGTCCGCTACTTGCCAATTTCCAGTCCTCTCCATATTACCCGCTGAATATCTTCTATCTCATATTTGCACCGATTGTCGCGTGGACAATCCTCGTCATGCTTCAAATACAGCTTGCTCTCTGGTTTACGTATCTTTACGCAAGAAAACTAAATATTTCTACTCTTGCATCCTGGTTTGCGGGGATTTCCTATGCACTAAGCGCATACATGATCGTTATTGTTGAATACAACACCATGGGTCACGTCATCGCGTGGCTTCCCCTTGTTCTCCTGTCCGTTGAATTTCTTAAGGAAAAATTCAAAGCATCGTGGCTTTTTGTTTTTATATTTGCGCTTTCTAGTGCCGCACTTTCCGGCCATCCGCAACTTTTTGCGTACCTTCTTATCTTCACATGGATCTATTGTTTTATTCGAACAAAAAACGCGTTACTTTTATGTATTTTCTCCCTCCTTTCCGTTGGAATTGCGGGGATTCAATATTTACCGGGCATAGAGCTTATTAAACACGCAGCACGAAGCGCGTATAATCCTAGCGATCTCGTTGAAAAACTTCTCATAAAACCCTGGCAACTCCTTATGCTTCCCTTCCCGAATATTTTCGGCAACCCCGCAACACGTAACTACTGGCCTATGGATACCTATGCAGGTAAAGTAAGTTCTATTGGCCTGATTCCTCTCTTTTTCCTTCCTGCTCTATGGAGAGCCAGAAATCAACCGATGGTGAAATTTTTTGCAGGAGTTGTTGCTGTTATTTTAGTTTTAATTACAGTCAATCCCCTTAGCCTTGTCCTTAGTTCTGTCAATATTCCCCTTTGGTCCACGAGTAATCCGACTCTCATGATGTTTCTTGTAAGTTTTGCATTAAGTGTTCTCTGTGCGATCGGAATCGATGCGTGGAAAGCGGAAAAACATACAAAATTAAAGCTTATTAAAAGAACAGGCGCAGTAATTCTTGGCTTTGGTATCGTTCTCACAACGCTATACTTTATTGGAAAGTCGGATATAAAATTTGTCACGGCCAGTCGTGCGCTTATATATGGATTTATCCTCTCGGTTGCTGTTTGCATTTCCATAGCTCTTGCAATTATTCGTCCGAAACTCATGCAGGTTGCACTAATTTTTCTCCTGATAGTTCACGGAGGAGATCAGTTTATGCAATTTCATAAATTTAATCCTATCGTTCCTGCTTCCTATGTATTCCCACCGGCACCAGTAACAGAATTTTTACGTGAGAAAGCAGGAATAAATCGCGTATGGGGGTATGGTAATGCACTCTTGGGATCAAATCTTGCAACCATACTCAAAGTATATTCAACAGACGGTTACGATCCGCTGTACCCGCGGTTGTACGGTGAGTTTATTAACGGAAGTCGGCAAGGTTATATTATGGAAGCGAATCGATCCGATGCAATGATAGTTCCCGGATTTGGGCAAGAAGATCTCCCGAGTAATACCAACCGCTTAAGAGTTCTTGATGCCCTAGGAGTCCGTTACATACTTGATCGGGCTGAAAATGCAAGCACAACAAAAACATTTCCTCCCAACCGTTTTGCGGTTGTTTATGAAAAAGACGGCTGGAAAATCTTTGAAAACTTATTAGCTGCACCGCGAACCTTCATCGCACAAAGCATTGAAACCTATACTGACAAAGAGGATTTCTCAAAAGAGTTTTTCAGAAACGAATTCGACCCGGGAACCACCGTTCTTATCGAATCATCGACAAAACTTTCTCTTTCTAAGCCACAGGGTGGTTCTGCTGAAATTCTTAATTATCAGCCTAACTATGTAGAGATCCGCACGGTCGTCCCCACAGATTCACTTCTCTATCTGTCCGATTCGTATTATCCCGGCTGGCGCGCTTACGTAGATAATAAAGAAACAACAATAATTAAAGCAAACTATGCATTCCGAGGAGTCTCAGTTCCCCAAGGAGACCATGTGATAACTTTTCGGTACGATCCGTGGTCGTTTGCAACGGGTAAAAAAATCACTATACTTGCTATCGTAATTACTCTCGTGTTTTTAATGCGTAAAAGGAAATCATGAAAAAAACGTTCGTCTGGGTACTGATAATTTTTTTCCTTGCCGTATTTTTACGGTTCTACAAACTCGGAGAAATTCCTAACGGCCTCTACCAGGACGAAACGGCGATTGGTTACAACGCGTATTCTATTCTCCAAACAGGTAAAGATGAACACGGAGTTTCTTGGCCGCTGTATTTTAAATCTTTCGGGGATTACAAATTGCCCGTGTATATCTATCTGACAGCAATCTCAGTAAAGCTGTTTGGTCTTAATGAGTGGGCAGTAAGATTTCCTTCCGCGTTATTTGGAACACTTACCGTCGTTGTCATGTACTTTTTTGTCAATAAACTGTTTAAAACAAACATCGCTATTTTTTCGGCGCTCCTTCTTGCAATTAATCCGTGGCACCTTCACTACAGTCGTGCAACGTTTGAAGTGACTATCGCGCTTTTCTTTCTCATGCTGGGAGCATATTTACTCCCCCGTAAATTTTTAGTTGGGACTCTTTGTTTCATTATTGCTTTCTATTCGTATAATCTCACAAGACTCCTTGCTCCATTACTGTATTTTTTGTGTCTTTGGGTCTATAAGCTAAAACCAAAACCTTCTGTCTATATCGTTTCGTTTATTTTACTGCTCCCGTTTTTCATAACACTTTTTAAAGCAGGAGGGGCAGGCTCAGCCACGGGGACATTCATCTTCACTTCAGCAAGTGTCCAGGCACCTCTTTTAGAATTTCGAAGCTATCTGTTATCAATGCCATTCAATAAATTATTTTTCAATCAATTATTCTCAACGGTCTGGCTGTATCTTCAAAACGTCGTTCGATATTTCTCTGTAGAATTTTTCTTCCTCACAGGCTCTCCGCACGGCAATCACGGAATCGGCAATGTCGGACAGTTCTATCTCTTCGAACTTCCTTTAATGCTCTTAGGGTTTAGGATTCATCCGCTTCTCCTGGGATGGGCTGTAGTAACAATTGCAGTGGCAGCACTTACTCGTGAAGCTCCACATGCAACAAGAAGTTTCTTTCTCTTATTTCCTCTCATAATCTTTTCAGCGCTTGGCTTAGTTAAAATTTTCAAAACACGATACAAATATCTCTTTGTTGTATTCATTGCCTACACCCTCGTTTATTATTTTTCTTCGTATTACTTCAGATTTCCTGTTTTTTATGCAAAACAATGGAGATCGGCTGATAAAGAAGTATCGCTCTATTTAAAAAGCGTTGAATCCGACTATGACCGTATTATTATTGATAAAGAAGCCGGATTAGTTTATACATCCATACTTTTCTATCAAAAGCGCATAGAGGAATCTATCAAACGGGCGCCGGATGACAGCGAAGGATTCAGTGAAGTCACTTCTTTCGGAAAATACGAATTCAAAGAAATTAAAGATAGCGATTACACTTCGCCTGGAACGCTCATTATAACCACAAAGAATGATATTGCTGCAATTAAAGAATTTTTTTACCCCGAACGGCCGGTAGTTATATCAATAAAACAACAACTTGCTCAATACCCAACTACTGAAACTGCATATGTTGCGATCGCTTCTCAAAAATAAAATCCTCGTTATTGTTGGCATTCAACTTCTGTTCCTGTGGCCGTTATTCCAATCGGGGATTTTTCATACACATGACGGGGTGCTCCATATCGCAAGAACTGCTGCATATTTTGAAGAGTTAACACGCGGTCAGTTTCCTGTCCGTTGGGCGGGTGACCTAAATTACGGGTATGGCTCCCCGCTTTTTATTTTCTATTATCCGCTTCCTTACGTACTGGGAAGTTTCCTTCACTTCATAGGATTAAATTTTACTGTTGCATTTAAAATTCTCCTCGGACTGTCTTTTATTGGAGCACCTGTTACATTTTACTTGTGGATAAAAAAACTGTTTCCGAAAAATATTGCTTTTGCTGCCGCACTCGTTTACGGGCTTGCTCCTTATCACTTCCTTGATCTTTATGTTCGCGGAGCAATTGGAGAAATGTTTGCATTTATCTTTATCCCGCTTGTACTATTGTCTATCGAATCCAGCACAATTCTCCTTGGCGCTATTTTTTATGGTTTATTATTACTTTCCCATAACGCTTTTGGTTTGCTATTTACCGGAATATTTATTTTATACGGATTCTTAAGTCAAAAAATTCGAGCAACCCTTGTTTCTATTGTTCTTGGCCTTGGTCTTTCCGCATTCTTCTGGTTACCCGCAATGATTGAACAAAAGTTTACCCATAGTGCTCTTTTTATAAGCAATAAATATTTGGAAAACTTCCCTACTCTTATCCAGCTTTTTTGGTCTCCGTGGGGATTTGGGACCGAAGTGGCAAAAACAGGAGCCCTTTCTCCTCAAATTGGTCCTATTTTTATCTTGTTGGCTCTTGCAAGTATATTTGTAGCGTCAAAAAAGTTACGGTGGTTTTTTGTCTTTTCCTGGATACTTTTACTTATTTCCGTATTCTTCAGTTTGAATATTTCATCATTTATCTGGGACAAGGTACTGTTTCTTAAGAAATTTGAATTTCCCTGGCGATTTAGTGCGCTTGCAAGTTTCGCGGTGGCGATGCTGTCCGCTTTTGTTTTTTCAAAGAAAAATGCCCGTTTACTAATTATTCTACTTTTCATTACATCAATTCCTTTTATTAAAACGGCCGGAAGTGACACGCAATCAGATGACTATTACCTTTCTTACAGTTCATCGACTGAATTTGGTGCTGCGAGTACCATTTGGTCAGCCGGTGATCCGTTCGGAGCCCCAAAAGAACCTGTTCAAATAATTGCAGGAACTGGAATTGTTTCAGATGTTGAAAAGAGTTCAACACTTCATCAATTTAACGTCACTGCGGATAACGATGTTACGGTTCTTGATAATACGCTCTATTTTCCGGGTTGGAAGGCAACGATTGATAACCAAAAAATCCCCATTGAGTTCCAGGACGCTAACTACCGTGGTCTCATAACTTTTCCTGTCTCCCAAGGTTTACACAAAGTCGAAGTGCGTTTCAGTGAATCTCCTATCAGAATGATTGCAAATGTTATATCGGTGATTTCCTTAGTGTTTATAATCGTTCGTGTTAGAATGAAAAAGATATGATTAAAGTAATACTTTTTGATCTTGGTGGTGTCCTTTTTACGAATGGATCAAAAAAATTTACTGAGGTAATTAGTGAACGATATAAACTCGATAAGAGTCTAGTCCATGAAATAACGAACGGAGAATTGGGGAGTAAATACAGAGAAGCAAAAATGACTCGGGACGAATTTTGGAAACTTTTTCTTCAAACATTGAATGTCCATGAGGGTCCCGATACTTTAGAAAAAGAATGGATAAGTTACTATGATCTTATCGAGGGAACCCGAGATATTATTTTTGAACTAGCGAAGAAATATAAAGTATATTACCTCTCGGATAATGTTAAAGAACGCGTTGATCAGCTCGATGAACGGTTTGGTTTCTTGAAATGGTTTACAGACGGAATATTCTCCCACGAAGTCGGAGTAAGAAAACCAAATCCTAAAATATATGAGTATGCCCTCAAAAAAGTAAACGTGCTTCCGAAGGAAGTAGTATTTATTGACGATAAAGAATCTTCTCTGATTCCTGCAAGACAAATAGGTATTTCCACAATTCTCTTTGAATCACCTGAAAAACTACGAAAAGGTCTCATACAACTAGGAGTTCTATAATATGATCGGATACGTACTTGCTCTTATTAGCTCTGTATTTTTTGCTCTCTACGTTATTCCACGGAAATTCACAAAACAAAATCCTCTTTACTTCAGCCTATTTATGACAATAGGTTTTTTTATTGGCTCTCTTTGTCTCTATTTATTAAAACCAATTTTTCTCTTCAACGAGTCGCCTAATTCTTCTCTCCTATGGTCCGTTGTGGCAGGGCCAGTGTGGACCACAGGCTTTGTGTTTTTCATTAAATCGATCGATATTATGGGTTTGGCGCGGTCAAATCAATGGAAAAATCTTCAAGGCCCAGTGGGTGTTATTCTAAGTTTAATAATTTTAGGTGAATACTTATCAACAAATCCTTTATTTGCTTTGCTTGCCGGACTAGCGGTTTTTTTGTCTGCGGTCTATTTTAATATTGTCCCGTCCAAAAAGGACCAAAAAATCAATAAGAAGGGCATCTACCTTGCCTCTTTATCAGCACTCGCTTTTGGCATCGTCACAGTAATCAATAAATACGTTACTACAAATGTTGGCGTATATTCCCAACAAGTTGTGTGGAGCCTGTCGATGGTGGTAAGTATACTTGCTTATATATTCACTAATAAAAATATGGTTGGAAGTCTTATTAAGGTTTCAAGGAAAGATATCTATCTTGGGTTAATCGCAGGAATTTTGTATCTAGGAGCTAGTTTCTTTATGCTCCAATCTTATAGATACATTCCTTCATCAATAGGATTCACAATTATTCAACTTAATGCCATCTGGACTATATCTATCGGTTTATTTTTGTTTAAAGAAATTGATTTCAAAAAATACTCTAAAAGAATTGGCATCGGTTTTTTCTTGGCTATTCTGGGAATTGCCTTGTTATCCTTTGCTAAAAAATAGACTTTAATGAAAAAAATCTATTTTTTCTTAATTATCATTTTTCTGATTGGCTCTTTTTTGAGATTTTATAAACTTGGGGAAATTCCGGCGGGGGTGCATCGGGATGAGGCGTTTTTGGGGTATAACGCGTACTCCATGTTTAAAACCGGAAGAGATATGAGTGGAAATTTCATGCCGATGCATCTCAAATCTTTTATATATAGCCCGGCTGGATATGCATATTTTTCAATTCCGCCGATTGCAATTTTTGGATTAAACACCTTTTCCGTTCGATTTGCCAGTGCACTATTTGGATCGTTAACTATTCCTTTAGTATATTTACTCACCCAAGAATTATTTAAAAAGAAAAATCTAGCTCTTACTTCTTCGCTTATATTTGCTATTTCACCATGGCACATTAATCTTTCACGAACAGCAACAGAAAACATTATTGTCACATTCTTTATCATACTCGCAATATTACTTTACTTAAAAAAACAGCTTCTTTATTCTTTTATCTCTTTTGCAATAACTCTCGCTCTCTACCAGGCACCCCGTGCATTCCTCCCTCTTTTTATTCTACTTCTTATAAAAAAGAGTAATCTAAAATCTTACGTCTTATATTTTGCTGTTATACTGATACCCATATTTCTCATTATTACCAATCCAAATCTTTCTCTTCGCATTCGTACGGTCAGTCTTTTTGCAGACCAAAATACTCAGCTTTCAGTTGATGAATATATCCGTGAAGACGGAGTTTCCGGTATTACACGTTTCGGGTCGCGCACGTTTCATAACAAACTCGTTTCCTACTCGCTAAAGTTTTTACAAAACTATGCATCGCATTTTTCCTATGATTTTCTTTTTACCGACAAAGGTCTTCCCGATCGCTATAGAGTGCCAGGACAAGGTCTTTTGTACATCTTTGAATTGCCGCTTTTGATTGTCGGGCTGATTGCGATGTTGAAAAAAAAGTATATGCTTGTATTGAGTTGGTTATTGCTTGCCCCAGTCGGAAGCGCTCTAGCATTCGATGATATACCCAATCTTCAACGGACCGTTTTCATGACTCCCGTACTTTCTATTTTTTCCGCAATTGGATTTGTTGCTCTTTGGAAAAGCAAGTTACGGTACTTATTACTAATAGTTTCTCTCTACTGTGTTGGTTTTTTCCTTCATCAGTACTTTATCCATCTTCCAATTCACAAACCGTGGTATCGACATGAGGGCTATGAGCAACTCGTATCAAGCGTAAACAAATTTCTTCCTTCATATCAAAAAGCAGTTATTACTGATCGGGAATCCGCTCCTGCAATCTTTTTCCTGTTCTTTGGAAGATATGATCCTGAAACGTATCTAAAGGAAACAGCTGGAAGAGCAATTCATGACTATGACCGGGCAAACTTTGGTCCATATGAATTTTCTCAGGAAGAGTGCCCATTGCGGATCGACTCTAAAACCAGCTTGCTTACCGGACAGGTCAATGTTGTCTATGTCAATTACGCAACATGTGTTACACCGCAAAGTACAAATGAACTGGAATCAATTAGTCGGGGCGATCAGTCAACCGTATTCCGAATTCTTACAAAATAAAAAATGATCGCACTGCTATTTTTCATTGTTACCCTTATCTATCTTTTCCCTCTTCTTCAAGGACTCATACTTCTTCCTCTGGATCTTCTGATTAGTAATTATTCACCCTGGCTTTCCCCCGCTACGATACTTTTGAAAAATCCATATATGCAGGATAGTGTTGTCCAACTTTTTCCCTGGCGGCACCTTACATTTTCGTCACTTATGCAAGGCATTATTCCACTTTGGAATCCGTACCAACATATGGGAATGCCGTTTATGGCAGGTTTAAAACCTATGGTATTTTATCCACTGAATTTACTCTTTATTTTTGGAGAGTCGACTTCGTGGAATGCATTACTTTTTTTGCAAATATTTCTGGCTTTGGTTTTTGCGTATACACTCGCCAGAGATTTCAAACTTGGTGTATTCCCAAGTGCACTCGTGAGTT
>Ga0209541_10006125_pt1 | contig 20691 bp, 13 predicted proteins | sample RifCSPlowO2_01_FD_184027 | JGI IMG/M metagenome (GOLD analysis project Ga0209541, IMG submission 184027) | Groundwater microbial communities from Rifle, Colorado - Rifle CSP2_plank lowO2_0.1 (SPAdes) (version 2) | ecosystem: Environmental > Aquatic > Deep subsurface > Groundwater | place... | reverse complement strand
GGATGTCAGCCCTTGCTTTCAAATTAACAGGCTTTAATTCTCTAGGAGCAAGGCTTCCGTCTGCGGTAGCCGGTGTGTTTGGAGTTGTTCTTGCTTATAAATTCGGGTCAAAACTTTACAATAAGCTTACAGGAGTTTTTGCTTCGCTTATACTTCTTTCTACTATCCATTATTTATACTACTCGCGAAATGGAATGCTTGATGTTATGGTTTCTTTATTTATAACAGCGGCTGTCTATTTTTATTATTTATGGATATTGTCAAATGAAAATCACAGGGCAAGGTCTGGCTATATGATTCTTTCAGGTGTGGCCACCGGACTTGCCGTAATGACTAAAGGGGTAATCGGGTTTATTCCAGTTTTTATTTTTGCAGGCTATTTCATTTATCTTAAAAAACGCGGGATTAAAACTCCTGTTAAGCATATTGTCTTATTTATCCTTTCTTTTCTAATTGTCGCTCTGCCTTGGCATGTGTACTCTATTTGGATCCATGGAGAAGACTTTTATAACAAGTATTTTCTGGATCATATGCTCGGGCGTGGATTAACCGGCTTTGGACACGAGCAGCCGTTTTTCTGGTTTGTTGAAGTTATAAAAGTGTCCTTTAGAGTGTGGGTTTTGCCATTAATTGCCGGGCTGCTCGCTCTGCCTTTTATAGATAAGACGAAAAAGCGCGAATTTCTGCTTCTAATACTGTCTTCATTTATAGTCCTTATATTATTTTCGATATCAAAGGACAAGCTTCAGTGGTACATAATTCCGATATATCCATTTTTATCTGTCATCTCTGCAAGAGCAATAGAAAGGTTTCTTGTGAAAATAAATTCCCTTTTGAAGAGTGACGTGATCATGGATTTTAAAATCTTAAGAATTGCTGCATCTTTTTTCATTTTGATTTTCGCTGTTTTTTACATTATTTCTTTTAGGGATAGAGTGTTTTATCCTGATTTTAATAAGAATAAAGTTGCTCTTGTTAATATTTTTAATACGCTTTATCCGATAAAAAATACGCCTGATGTTATGCTTTATTACAGTGAGATTTCGAAGCCTGTTTTGCTTTTTTACAGCGATCATGAAATAAAGGCTGTCGAAAAGGAGACCATCCTTGAGATGATAGATGAAGCAAAGCCTGACCAGAGATATGTGTTTTTGACATCAGAAAATAAATTTTACAGCGTGCAGAAGATGCAGAGTGAAATTTCAGCTCCGCTGGTGCTTGATATTCAGGGTGCATCAGGGGGGTGGATATTATTCAGGTCTAAATCAAGGGTTGATTTGCTTTATGACAAGTACGAACTGCTGTATCCTCAGGTGTACGATCTTGAGCTGAAGACTGAGATGGGTAGTATTATCCCGCTTGAAGCAGTTGTACTTAAAGAGATCAGACCTGAATTTAATGCTGTTGTTGCGAAGTTGACTGAATACGGGTATCCCCCGGATTTGACGAAGTTAAACGAGATTCCTTTAACGGTAAAGTTAATGCAAAGCAATGAAACTGTTAATTAATGTCTCCAAATTTCTTTTAATTATTCTTATATTTCTGATTCCATTAACTCATAAGGAATCATTTTCTATACTTGATCCCGATCTTGTATGGTCGAGGTTTATTTTACTAGCTGTGTCTATTGTCGGCCTGGTAATATTTGTCAGGAACTTAAAAAGTTATATAAAGAACCCTATATTCGTACTTTTCTCATTTGTTGTGCTTTTTCATGCTCTGAGCCTTCTTCAGTCAAAAGACCTGGTAGATTCTTTGAGAATGGTGGGGTTTTTGACTGCTATTTTATTTTTGTATCCAGTTGTTAAGAAGGTTATATCAATAAATTCTGGCAATATTTTTGACCTGATTAAGGTCTATGTTGTTTCTTTTCTGGGTGTTATTGTTTTTCTGATATTTCAGTATTATCTTCAAACAAATTTTGGCATTGCTATCGGTGGTGTGTGGCCTGTTCCTGGGTACCCTGCAAGATACGGTGCGACTTTTTGGGACGTTAATCATTTCGGGGCTTATCTTTCCTCTTTCATATTTCTGATTGCAGGCTATTTTCTTACAGTGATTAGAGGCAAAGGGCGGATGGTTTTATCCTTTGCACTTGTGTTGGTAATAATAATTGCGCTTTTTGCATTTTATCTGACGGCATCAAGAAGTGCTTTTATAGGATTTTTTACCGGGACGCTGGTTTTTGCCGGAATATTTGCTGGGACTTCACGCATAGCAGAAAGAAAAAAGAAAACCGGTCGCAATTGGATATGGACTTTACTGGGATTTGGTATAGCAGGTGTGCCTTTAGGACTTTTTGCTGCACTGGCAGATCGGTTTCATGCCGAATTTTTATACAGGTCGGTTTCATTTTATTCTCATTTATTTCTTTTAAAAGTCGGGATTCAAACAGGACTTAGCCATTTTTTGCTTGGAATAGGGACAAATTCGTTTTACGCCTACTTCAGGCAGTCAGAATGGGCTAATGTTTACTATTATATTGACAGATCGGCATTGAATTTTAAATTGCCTTTGCATAGCATATGGCTTGAGGCTTTTGTTGAAACCGGAATTGTATCTTTTCTTTTTTACCTTGCGTTCTGGATTGTTCTAATTAGAGCATTGTACAAAGTTTATAGAGATTCAACCCAAGTGAAACCTGATTATCTTGCACTCGGGTTTATGGCTGGGATAGTTTCATTTCTTGTCGGCGGGCTTTTTTATTCATATAAAGCAGAATTTTTCTGGGTTTATGTCTTAATAGCTGCTGGATATATGATGAGCAGGACAAAACTAAAATTTCCAGACAGACTTTTTTCTTTAGCTGTTCTTAAAGAGATTGCGGTCTTAAGAACATTTAAAAGATACCTTCTTTTATCAGCTTCCTTGATGGTGTTGATTATCCCTATGGGATATACATTTAATGCAATGACGCCGGGTGAACTCGAAATTTTCTCAGTAGCCAAAAGCTCAAATCCGTTTATATTCTTTTATCAGTACCTTCTTGATTTATTCAGGTATGTTTTTGGCAGTTATACTTTTACCGGACGTTTGTTTTCTGTTTTGTTTTATTTCGGATCCATTTTTCTGCTGGTTGGGATATACAGACGTTTTTATGATCTTGTAAAATCAATCGCGCTTGCAGCAATTACTGTTAATCTATTTGCTTTGCTTGTTCCGGTTATAAGAGTTTCTGCCGACTGGTATTTCACATTTTTGATACTTCTTGGAGCCGGCTTTCTGCTAATGATTTTAGGAAAGAAGATCAAACCAGCGGTTCATGTTTTTAAGCTTAGATATAAAGTTCTCTTTGTTCTGCTGGTATTCTCGGCATTAGTTTCAAATTTCAGCGCGTACAGGTTTTATAAAAATTCATATAGCTCTGATTTGACGTTTCTTTTAGAATTGGCAGGCAACCGGAAAATTTTTGATAAGGCATATATCGGAATTGACAGTTCAGTAGACGAAAATTTTTTGCAGTATTATTGCGAAGAGCCCGCGTGGAGATCGAATAGCTATTATGAAAGCAGAAAATGTATTGTTAGCAGAAATATTAGTTTGCAGGACGCCAAAAACTATCAAAAAATTGTTTATATAGGAAGCGAGGAGTATATAAATAAGATCTTAAATGTAGCCGCATTTAGTAAACCTCCTGTGCGCCTTAACAGCGGAGAATATTCTGTTTTGATTTATGATTTTAAGTGATTGCTTTGTGATTATTTAGTTATGTGTCCAATTTTACAGGGGCTGTACAGAGTTTCAGCTTATCCCCAACCTTTAAATTTTTTGATTTAACTAGTATTACCCCATCACCAGTTGTAACTAAAAACCACTTTTTGTACTTGGCAATTACATATCCTTTCTTGTCGGCAACAAATGAGTCTGAAATTTTTACCATGTCGCCTGTTTCAGTGTAACTAAATGCATTCGGATAAGGTTCAGAAAGTGCCCTAATTAAATTAAAAATATTTCTTGATGTGTCATTCCAGTCAATAAGCCCATCTTCGGGTGTTCTTTTTGGAGCAAGGGTGACCTGTGAATGCACCTGTTTCTGTCTTTTTACCTTGCCACCTTCTATAAGGTCAAGCGCCTTTACAAGAATTTCACCACCTAGTACCGTTGCTTTATCTTTAACGGAGTTAATATCGTCCGTAATTTCAATTGGGAAAGCCTCTTGAAGAATTATATCACCGTCATCTACACCACTACCTATGTAATGAACTGTAACACCAGTTTCAGATTCTCCCCGTATAATACTCCAATTAAGTGGATGCATACCTCGGTTTTTGGGCAGTAAAGACGCATGAACATTAATAGTTCTATTTAAGGGTAGGCTAAATACATCTTTTTTTAAAATCCAGGGCCAAGAAGCTGAAACCACGATATCGGGTGCTAGCTTTTCAATATATTTTGCTAACTTACCACTGGAAGAAACTGTTACATATTTCACTTTGTTTTTTGAGCATATTTTCTTTATATCCTCATTATCATATTTATCCGGGGTGATGACACATGAAAGGGTGTGTTTACTTTCAATGATGTTTTCCATACATCTGAGAGCGTTTTCATTCCATCCTATTAAGAGTACTTTCATACCAAACCTTTTCTTTAAACTAATCAAACGCCCTACTAAAAACCTTACTCCTTTTTTCCTTTACCTGTGATGTATGCATGCCTTATTAAATACAGCGCTATATAGATTGTGGTAACTCCAGAAATCAACATCCCCTTAAAAAGCTCCTTGGGCTTATAGACAAATGTAACATTGTGTTCTCCAGCCTTAATAAACACCCCCCTCAGGCCAACATTAACCTTAAGAAGCTCTTTTTCAACATTATCAACATAAACTTTCCATCCAGGGTAGTAGGTGTCCGAAAGCACCAAAATCCCGTTTTTAGTGCTTTTTGCATGAATCTCAATCTCTGATGATTCATACTTAACTACTTCAACTTCATTTACCGAGACTTCTTCATTTGGCGAGCCAGGAACCTCTAAGTTAAACCTTTTGCTTGGAGTTGTTAGAATGACTTCTTTTCTAAAATCAATATTCTTAATTGCTTTTGATGCAACGTCATCCGAATCAGCATAAAGAGCATTATTAACAATGAATGCTTTTGGCATTCTATCTAAGTTTTCGTATACGAATATCTTTTCTCCCTCTTTTAATAATGTTCCGCTTGGTGTCATAAACTTTTGGAGATCCTTTTTTTCAAGCTCATAGACTCTCGCAACAGAAGTATCTACTATACCAGTAAGGTCGAGCTCTTCCATTTGTGCAAAATACTTAACGCCTAAAAGGTCATAAATTGGAGATTGTGTGTTTACTTTCCCAAGATCCGTGTCAAACGGTTCGATCATCTTCCCATATGTTTGTGGATACAACCCGTAATAGCCCCACACTTGATATAAACCTGTGCTTGCTGAGTTATATCTTGAGGTAAGATCATTTAAGAAGACCCTTGAGTGGTCAGCTGTATTCTCCCTTAACCAAGTGGTTAGTTCTCCAGGGGCATAGAAAATTCTTGGATCAATCTCTGAGTTTGAACGGGTAGCTTTATAGATAAATGAGAATAGGTCTAAAACTATAAAAATTACAAGCAATGTCTTTGTGAGCTTTGATTTAACACCTGGCCCTAGTAGTAAAAACAAAGTTGGAATCAGAAATAAAGTTGCTAGAAACACAGAAGCCCTTGCAGCGTCGGCCGTTGGTTCAACTGTGTTTTTATATGTTAGAAGTAAAAAGAAAACAACAAATATAAGAACGGATGCTCTAAGTTCTTTTTTGATTTCTAAAGACACCTCATTGTTTTTTTGTAGTTTATCAAGCCCAAAGCCACCGATAATTGCAAGGCCAAAACCTACTAAGTATTGAATGAAGGCGGGTCTTCTAAAAAAGGAGTATTTTGGAACTAAAACATAGGCCAGCGAATGCAGGAAGGTGTCACTTCCCATTGATAGCATAAAAAATATAACGGTTAGCAAACCAAAAAAGTATACTCGTCTGTGTGGTGAATTTCTTAAACCAATATACGCTAAAACTAATGGCGCTATCCCAACATAACCATAGTTATAGGTGAGAGGCGAGTCTCCAGATGCAAGAAAGTAAGGGAAAAAGTAATATATAGCATTTACTGCGAAGTATCTAAAATAAGACGTACCAAACATATCCAATTGTATACGATCTGACATGGACGAATTCTCCATATTTGGCAAAAGAGTTACTGCCGAAAGTAAGACTGCTAGTATATTTGAAATTAGCAAATAATAAATTATTTTTGCTAGATCAGATGGTTTTCTAAAGCGAAACAGCATAAGAAATGCGAATATAAAAAGGCCATTGTAAAGAAGTACTGGTGAGTATCCAGAAAGTAGTGTGGGCGCTGTGAAAAGCCCCGCAATTACTGCAAAATGCATTTTATTTTCAGTTACTGCTCTATGCATAAGATATAGCAGGAATGGTAAAAAGACTGATCCTGAAAAGTGGTTTGGAAGTACAATAAAGGTGATAAATGACCCATTAAACATATAAACAAGTCCGGAAACGAAGGATGCAAACTTACTGAGTTTGAGGGTTTTTCTACAAAGTAGGTAAGTAAATACGCCAGCAAGAGAAATATGAAAGAGTGAGTGATATGTTATGAAGTAAAGTCTGTATTCGGGTTTAAACAATGTTGATACAGCATAAAAAATAAACTTCACAGGGTAAAAAAGCCCGATTCTATCGATGCCCCCTATTAAAGGAATTCCTAAGAGATTATAGGGATCCCACAACATCTCCTTAAATTTTCCAAAAAGAGATGATCCTAAGTCAAAGTCTGGGTAATAAAAGCCGGTGAACTCAACATTAAAAAATGTTTGATTTATACCCGTAAAGTCAAAGTTTCTCCAAAAAGCAATAAATGGCAGTAGGAAGAATAAAAATATGTACAAAACACTTTTTTTGTTTTCAATCAAATATTCCACTACATTTCTAACGTATTTAGTTGGGGTTTTACTAAAATTCATAATGGTATGTAGTTCTTAAAAATCCACGTGATCCGGTACCCTCTTTAAAATGTATCAAACTCCTGCTAGGCTCCATTGGATTATCCGATGAGGTGTCCATAGATACTCCGAAATCCACGTTATTATATCCATTTTCTTTAGCCCAAATCATAACCTCATAAAGCAACCTATTTACAGCCCGCAGATGTTGAAATTCATAGTAATGTGAGATATAAAAAGTTAATACAGTATTTTCGTTGCAGATAAAAAGAAATATCCCTCCTATAGGATTTTTCTTGTCATCATAGGCCATAAGTAGCTTTATATTGTCAGGCAGTAGCTTTTTTAGTTTTATTAGTTCTTCGAGAGTGTGGGTAGGCGCAGCATCAAACTTAGTTTTGTTAGCAAGTAATATTGGATAAAATTCTTCAAACTTAGTGCTAAACTTTGTTTGAACTCCAAGTTTTAGCGATTTGTTTACCGCTCTTTTGTGCATGGACGAGAGGCTGTTAATAATATACTCAGTATTAAGGTCTTTTAATGACACGGAGTTAGTAAGTAAATGATATTTTCGTTTAAAACCTTTATATTCAAGTAGAAACCTTTCTATCTCATTTGGGCTTTTATGGTAAATAAATGGAGTGGGTGTTATAACTGCTTCCGTAAACCTTTTCTCCTTTGCATATGAAATAAAGGTATCAAGCACGGCTTCTTGCTTTGCAAAGGGGGCGTTATTCATAACAAAGCCACCATAGGAGGCTCCCGCAGGGGATTTAAAAACACCCTTATCATCAAGCATTCCAGGAAGTAGAGCCACGATTTTAGCTTTGTAATAAAACACGAGGTTATGGAAAGGAAACCTTTTAGGTGGGTGGTACTTAAGGAACTGTAGTTTATGAAATATCGTTCCGGTATTTGATTGATCAACAAAATCATCCCAATCCTCAACATTAAGTGTTTCAAAAGCCTTTACAGTAACGCTCATGGTTGTTCCGTTACAATTTTCACCGCGTTAAGTGCGTACGTAGAGTCAATGCTCTCACCACTTTTTACAAGTTTTAGAAAAACCTTCAACTCTTCTTTTAAAGGCTCCTTTTTTATAACTTGTACATTTTCCTCTATAGGTTCATAGGTAGTTAAAAATTCAAAAAAACCACTCTTATGCCTTTCTCCCAGGGATCTAGAATTTGATGTAATTTGTTGTGCTATATAATCAAGTTCAACATATTGTTTAGATCCTGTTATATACAATTTTCTTATTTTTATTGGGGTTATCCAATTTGTTTGGATCATTCCAATAGCGTTTTTATACTCTAAAAGAATGGATGCGGCGTCTGATATATTATCTTTTTTTAGCTGCTGTTTTACTATACGTGTCTTTTTGGGAGTTTCATTTAGAAGATAGTTGAAAACATCAATGTCATGAATTGCAAGATCCGACACAACGTCAGATTTTTTCTGCACAGGAGGAGAAATACCAACTCTTACCGCTAACATACTTAGTATTTCCCCGATATCGCCCGAATCAACCATCTCCTTTAACTTTGTAACTGCAGGGTTGTATCTTTCAATATGCCCAACCATTAAAAGTGTTTTATTCTTTTTTGATGTAGCAATTATTTTATTAGCCTCTTGTACATTGTTTGCAAGAGGTTTTTCAACAAGTGTTGGAATTTTTCTATTAAGGCAATCAATAGCAATCTGGGCGTGTTCACTTGTTGGCACTGCAATTGATATACAATCTATTTCATTTTTTTCCAACAGTTCCTGATAGTTTTTATAGAATATAGTTTTTCGTTCTTTAGCAAGTGCCTTTCCTTGTTTCTCATCCAAATCTGAAACACCAACAAGGTTTGTAATTTCAGAGTATATCCTTGCATGGTGTCTACCCATGTTTCCCACGCCTATCACGGCTGTCCGTAATTTTTTCATTTTATATATTTCTAATTGTTTTGATTATATACTTTATTTGCTTTGTGGTAAGACCCGGATGTATGGGAATTGATACTACCTCTTTAATCATTTGTTCAACAACAGGAAAATCCTTTGCTTTATAATCGAAATAATTTAAGTGTTTAAATCTGTACAGAGCCTCTGGATAATATACACGCGCCATAACTGCCTTTGAATTAAGCTGAGCAATAAACTCATTCCTTGATAGTTTAAAATCTTTTGTTACTCGCATGGTGTATTGGTGATATACATGTGTTCTATTATTTTTTACTACTGGAGTTATTAAACCTGGGATATTTTCAAAGGCCTTATCATATTCTTTTGCAATAATTTGCCTCCTCTTTGTTATAGCTTTTAATTTTTTGAGTTGCTCAAGTCCAATAGCTGCTGAAATATCTGTAGTTTCGTAGTTGAATCCAAGCCCTGCGTACCCATATGCTTTTTTGGGGTTTTGAGAATGGTGTCTAAAAAGAATAGATTTGCTATTTAGATCCTTAGAGTTTGTTGTAATCATCCCGCCCTCCCCAGTTGTTATATTTTTTGTAGCATAAAGAGAAAAGCAAGAAATATCTCCCAGATTGCCACTTGCTTTTTTATAGTAAGTGCTACCAATAGATTGTGCTGCGTCCTCAACAACAAAAAGATTATATTTTTTGGCAAGTTTGTTAATTTTTTTGTATTCAGCTGGTTGCCCGTATAGATTAACTGCAACTATTGCCTTTGTTTTTTTAGTAATTTTTGCCTCAATTAAATCAGCATCTAAATTAAAAGACACCGGATCGATATCAACAAAAACTGGAACTGCTCCAACCATTAGAATTGAATGTGCTGTTGCGACAAATGTAAATGGAGTAGTAATTACCTCATCCCCTTCACCAATTCCTAGTACGTGCAAAGAGACATGAAGCGATGCAGTTCCACTTGAAGTAGCGATTGCGTACTTGGTATCACATGCTTTTGCAAATTTCTCTTCAAACTCTGCTACTCTGGGCCCTCTTGCAATGATGCCAGACTGCAAAACTTTTATAACAGCATTTTGTTCGGCCTTATTTATATATGGTTTGGCTATAGGTATCATAAATTCTCATAGACTATATCATCTTCAAACTTTTTGCACTAGAATAATTTTATATTCTTCAACTAATTCCAGAGTAATAGTTAACGCGTCACTTAATTTTATTTTGGACATTCTATTACCTGCTCTATAAATTACAGGTAGTTCTACTATGCGCGCATTACTATTTGTTGCGTAAATTACCACTTGTGCTTGGTAAAAAGGACTAGGGGATTTAAGATTCGGTTTAATTTTGTTGTAGCAAGCCTTTGTTATTAAAAAAGTTCCTTGTGTGTCGCTACATTTTATTTTAAATAGTAATCTGGAAATTTTGTTTAGGGCAAGAGAAAATATTTTTCGCTGAAATGGTGCTTCATAGATTGAATTTTTATGCCCCTTAGAGCCTAGTACTAGATCGTAGCCCTTAAGGTAGTTATCTAGTGATGTTTTTATAAACTTTGCTCCAAAGCCAAGATCTATAGAAACAAACATCATGGCGTCATATTTAGAAACTGAAAGGCCTTTATTTAGTGCCAGGCCAAGACCTCGTTGTTTTAGATTTACAGATACAATATTTGAAAATTGTTTACTAAGTTCATTTAAAAGGTTTTGGGTATCGTCAGTGCTTCCGTTATTAACAACCACAATTTCAAAATCTTTCAGAATGCCCACCTTTTTCAAATAGTTGTGAATAGTTTTAAGTTTCTTTTCAAGTTCGTGCTCTTCATTATAAACGGGAATTATTAATGAGAGCTGTGCTTTTTTACCTTCCATCTCAGTTGGATTATACTACAAGGATTTTTTACACTCACGCTGTTAGTATCGATTATTTGGCAATTTTATTGCAATATTCATTGCTGATTTCAAATATGGTTACTGCATCAAATTTATCAGCTGAAAAATTTGGATTGGGACGGCTGGCAATTATTTCTTCATTAGTAAATTCCTTCACAACAGTAAACTTAGGATCATTTCGCAAAAGCATTTCCATATCAAGCGCCCTTTGATCCTTTTTCAGATCTTCTTCTGTTTTGGGAACATGATTCCCCCAGACCGGCTGACCCCAGCTTTCTGCAAGAGCGACCTTTAGTTGTGGTTTGACAATTCCTGTTTCTTTAAATTCATCTACAACCTTCTGCTTGTTTACATCCTTTTTGTGATAGAAAATATATTGAACACCCAGGTTTTGAAATGTTAGACAAAAGAGTTTATCTTTTTCTGCTTGATCTTCGGGAATTATTGAATTTTTCCTTTGCCATATTATGTCTTCCAATAACTTTGCATTACCTCGCGAAATAAGATAAGGATTTAAAATTTCGATATTAGCATTATGTGTATAAAGGTGATCCGTATAATCAGCCCTTTCTGGTATTTCTATATATTTTAAAGGAGCTGGTTGTAATAATGCCTGTTCGCGGAGCCATTCATATGGAGGCGTTGGTTTTGTTGATATTAAATGGTATCCAGGCAGAAACTCAAAAATTGCAAGTGCCGAAATTCCAATTAGCAAAAGATTTTGGAGTGTTTTCCTTCTTGAATAATTTGTGAAAGAAATTGAAATTAGATATTCTAATCCGATAAGTGCAATTATAGTATTTCCGATAAAAACCATAACACCATATCTGGCATAGGCTCTAAATTGTGGCAAAAAGTCGTATATAAAATGCGAAGGAAAGTAGATTTTGAAGTCATTGATGGTTAGGTATGGAGGCATGCTGAAGATAAATCCCGTGACTGCAATTATTAAAAAGAATGTAACTGCGAAGCGTTTGTCGCCTGTTATGCGTTTTCTAAAATATGTTTGAAAAATTGCATAAGCAGAAAGCGCCATTAGTGTGTATCCGAGAAAAAGCGTATGTTCCTTAGGAAAAAATGGCTCCGTTAAGTAATATGGAGGATTTTGCCATATAAAATAATGCGCCTTAACTGCCAAATCTCCTAAAACAGGATGATCAATATCTGGTATTAAGAAGTGCCATGGCCTAGCCGAAAATGCCCACCGGTCAGAAGTCGAGCGGGAGGCAGAGGTGATGACGGTTGTTGGATCATTATTTCCGTATTGCACAGGTCTATTGAATATCCAATATTGATAAAAAATTGAAGAAAGCATGATGATTGCTACTATCCCAGTACCTTCAAGAAAAAGTATAAAATTCTTTTTTTGATTGAGATGCTGTCGGTAAGAATAAATTGCAAAAATAAAAAGTGGTATTGATATAAAAAAAAGCTCAACGCCATGGTATGAATTTTGAAGTAATGCAATAGAAAAAAAGATTCCGCTTAGTACAGCGTATCGAATTTTGCCTGAAAATGGTCTTTTAAGGAATTCGAATAATGAAGCAAGATAAAAAATCACCCAGGCCCAATTAGCATGGTTAGGCCACTCCATGACGTAGCGCAGACGAATAGGCGAGAGGATAAAAATAGCCCATATAATGAGTATCATTCGGCCTGTTTTATATATTCGACGTTCATTCAGAAGTAAGTAAAGAAGCGATAAACTTGTCAAAATAAAGCCAATCCCTAAGATTAAATTGTAGACGGTTGCATTGTCTAATATTACACTATACAATCCTGACGCAGATCTCTCGTGTTGCCCGCTATTGAGGTAAACTAAAGTTACAGAGTCGCCGAGGTAATTTGAAGGGAAAGTCACCATATGTAGTGCTTACTAGACGCTCTTTCTTCTAATATTAATTATCAATTGTAAAATATAAATAGACAAAAAAATATATTCCCAAGGTGCTATTTTTGAAGCTATGAAGAAATTCCCTTTCCCAACTGACAATGCTAAAAAGATGCTTAATAAAAGTAAGACTTTCCAGGTGATGCGGATACCAATATCCAAAAACTTTATGCCCGATATCCATATTATTGTAATGGCAATATAAACTGCATCTCTCTGACGAGAAATAAGGAATATATCGCTGAGTATACCTGTGATTGATAGTACTATAGAGGCCACTGTTCCATAATCTTTATACTTAATTAATTGTGTAAATATACTATATCCTGTTAATTTTTTCATTTTTAAAGATCAATATTGTAATTGATACTATAAACGTAATTATTGTAGATAGTGTACCTAAGTATAGTAAAGCCTGTGGTGTGAACTCAACGATCATTTCGTACTCTGGTTTATTGTTGAAATCGGATTTTTTAATGTACCAAGAATTAGAGTATCCGTTTGATTCATTGTGAATTCCTACATACCTATTAGCTAAGAATGCTTTTATTACGCTGAAAGTATTTTCATTGCTATACTTTTCCCTAAGTTTCCAACCACTATTGAAAGACTCGCTTAGCACTAATTGGTAATCAGAATCTGCATTATTCACAGCTACAAGATATTTCGTGGGAGACAATTTTGTGTATAAGATTTGAGGTTTTGTTATATCTTCTTCCTTCGAATCTTTACGATTTACAGCTATTATCAATGGATTTACTATTCTCTTGACACTTAGGTTTTTAATTTGAAGATCGACAAAATCACTGTTTGTTGACCCTGAAAGAAATAAAAACCCATTTTTCGAAAGATTTGATGTAGTAAATCTTTTTTCATATGTTTTCCACGTTACGGGGTCTTTTCTATTTTCCCTATCTGTATTGTTTAAACTTTCTGATAACAAAATATGTTTTTCTGCATAGTTAATTTTTTCGAAATCTTTAGAACTCTCATATGTTTCTATGACTGAATACGTAATTTTACCGGATTTAAATTTATAATCGAATGTAATGATATACTCAACATTAGGCTCCCAATTCTCGATTTGTTTGTATCTTAATTCGACCATGTTTAAAACTTGCGGTGTAATGGTCAAGTTATCGTTGGTTGATTCAAATGCTCTATATTCAACCCAGTCACCATTCGAGATAAGGTTTTTGTTGTTTTGAATCTCCAAATCTACATTTGCTGCTGAGTCTTGGTCTAGTTGGTATGTGCCAAAGTAAATATAGTTCTCGTCTTCACTTTCTTTTGGTGTCGCAATTACTTTATTATTATTATGAAATGCTAGTCTAAGCTGGAGATTATTTGCGATATCTTTATCGTCATAAATCCCAACTTCGGATTTTGGTATATATATTTCATATTGACCACCTATTGGTGGTTTTAATGAATAGCAATACTGATGATGTTCATCACATCCCGACACTTTTATGTATAGGTTATACAATGTTTCAAGAAAACGATCTTGATTGTTCAAGTTTGATGTATAGATGCTTTTTATTCGTTGGAAATATGATATGGCTTTTGCGATATTCTTAATATCATCTGAGTTCGATACTGATTGCTCGTCGTGACTTAGTATTTGTAATAACTTGATCGCATCATCACTAAACTGTTTTTCTAAATTTGGATCACTATATAGGTTTTGATTGTTAATTATAATTGCTAATCTCGCGAGTTCTATTAAAGAGTTCGTAATTTTTTCGTTTTTATTTTCAATATAATCGTTGAACAAATTTTCTTTTAATCGCAAAAGTTTGTATGAGATTGAGTATGGGTCGATTTGCTTACCATCTGGCCACGCCCACGACGCTTTCCAGTATTTGGCGTCTAGTGTGTAAAGTGACTCGATTGGCTGCTCGAATATATAGATGTCCGCGGTTGGATCAGCTGGAAGTGTATTTAAGCTGAAACGAAAATTATTTTTGTGATTATTAAACATAAGCGCATGGGGTAGAAATTTTAGTGGGCCGTAGATCGAGAAATTATTATCGGGAATATATATATTTTTTGTTACATAGTCTGTATTTATATTGTAGATCGTGGCAGATTGTGATGTATAGCCTTTGAAAATAATACCGCGTTGTTCAAGGTTTTCAATTTTATTTATGGATTGTGAAATGAAATCATCAGCAACATCATTGTGAAAAATAATGTCGGATACTCCGAACATAGAAATTAATTTAATATACCAAACAGGGTCTATCTTTGAAACATTAAATTCGAGAGACGGATTCCAATCATGCAATAAATACATCGATGCGTTTTGAGAGATCACAGGAGACCGGAACAAGTTATCAGTTGGGTTTAGTCCTATTAATTTCCACTTGGGGTAGTTTACCCATGCTATCGAATTAATTGTGCTATATGGAAGTGCTTGAATCTTTAGTGTGTTTTCATTTTCATTTAATATGCTTGAAATCACATAATAATCCTGTGGTATAGAAATTAAACTCGAATACTTTGCTGATATATAATTTTGATTTGCAGGAAATGTTATGCTGTATTTCTTTTGAATTCCACCAGAAAAGAAAGGAAATGGAGTTAGCAACATCAGAACGATTATTATTATTTTTCTTGGATATGCTTTTGTTATTAAAAATACCCAAATTCCTGTAAATATGGTAAATGGTAAAAAAATAGCCAGCTTTTCATAGCTTCTAAAAATGCTGATAGCTGGGAGCTTGTAAAGCAATAATGTTAGTTCAGAGAAAGGGGGAGCGTATTTCTTAATTAGCAAAATAAAAATCACGCCAGTTGCGATTAACGCAATCGCAAAGTTAATTCCTTTGAAAGCCTGTTTTTTATATTTGCCCATCAAAAAAATTAGAAGAATCGACGGGATGAATCCGAGTGAATAAAATAGTTTTGAGTTGTACTTGAAGGGAAAATAATCAGAGTAGTTTTGGTATCCAAGTAATATCGATGTTATATCAGAAGATTGTCCTTTCACCCAATTAGTAATATCAAATACTTTGCCCTCAGAGATACTCCTTAATCCATCGAGTGCGAAGGTTGCTGTTGGAAGTAACCAGTACGCAATTGAGAGGATAGAGAAAATACAAAGTATTATTATGGAAAAGACTAGCTTTTGGTTGAATTGAAGTTCTTTTAATATGATTAAAAACAGCATAAACAAAAAGAGATACAAGAATATAGCAGCAAAAAAAGCTGGATTTGTGAATCCAGAACCCGACAAGGTGAAGCTCAATATGAACATTGCTAAGGATTTCACCGAAGGTTTTTTTATGTATTTGTAAAAAAAGGCTACCAATATTGGAATTGTTAAGTAAAGAAAAACTTGGTGAGAAAATCCCCAAGTGTATGTAAAAAAATACAATGTAGTGAGGTTGAACGAGTATAGTAATGAATAGATTTTTAGTATAGAGGTATTGCTTTTCTTAAATAATGTTTTAGTTGCAAAATAGAACGAAAAATAAGCCATAAGCATAAATAGAAGAAAAGTATAGGATAATATTTGAGATGATTGCATTCCTATGGCTTCGGGTACCATATAGTGTATGAAATAGTACGGAATCGCGGCAAACCAAGATTGAAAACCTCCTTCTCCCGTAGCACTTAGCTTATCGCCCCATACATAAAACATTTGATTGAAAACCGAGGTCATATTTATAGGTTGTGCAAAATCGCCACTAGTATAAATATACCCACTTGGAAAACTATTTATTAAAGTTGAAAATAAGATAATAGCTATTGGAATAATCGCTATTATATAAGGCTTTATTCGTTTTATGTTCACTGGTTTGATGTTTTTCTTCTTCGGGTTATTTCACTAAACAACTTTTCGTTGACTTTTCTATAATCATAATCTTTTCCAAAAGCAATAATACCTTCTGCCAACTTCTTATAATTTTTCTCATCCTGCAAAATTTTTATAATAACTTTAGCAATTGATTTAGGATTGTAATCAACGAGAAACCCAGCCTTGTATTTCTCGATTTCATAGCCTATATTTGGTCCTTTCAGAGTGGATAGTACCGGTATACCTAGTCTTATGTATTCTTTTGGTTTAGATGGTTCTGAATACATTGAAGGGTTGTTATCATCAGGCTTGTATAAAGCCAATCCTAGTTTTGACTTAATTATTATGTTATATGCCTCTTGCATATCAGGGACGAAACCATAAAAGTGAATGTTTTGTGATACACCATACTTCTCTGCCATTTGTTTATATTTATCTACAGATACCCCTCCGCCTCCTAGAACTAAAAATTTTATATCTGGTATCTTCTTTTTAACGTATTTCAGGGCTTTTATTGAAATATCTACGCCGGCATTTTCATCTAGTCTTCCAATGTAACAGACAGTATTACTATCTTTTTTAATTTTTAGATTGTTTTTGATCTCGATTTTGTCTGTTAACACAGCTTGAGATACTATTGTGTCTTTTGCAATGAAATTCGCTTTGCGATCTTGCTGTAATATCTGGTTGTTTGAATACCATACTAAGTCATTTTTAAAACCAAGTCTCCTGAGTAGATGTTGTGAATATAGATATATGTTATCAATGGTATGTGAGGAAATATAAATATTAGACTTTTTGCCTTTTAAGGGTGGAACTATGTCGCCGTTCATGTAAATTGAATACTTAACAATACCGATTAATTTGAGTATGTAAATAGAGGTGGCACCAAATGATGTTTCCCCTATACCGATGTCATATTTTATTGGATTAAAGGTTAAAACAAAGAAGAGTAAAAAAAATGGATTCAATATATATTGGAGCAAGTATTGTAAATAATCAGGTAATGATATTGGTATTTTAATGTTGATGTCACGTTTCTCTTGGGTTCGTGTGTTCATAATAAATCCGTTGTAGATGAAGCATTCTTTCTCAAGCTTGACTGAAGGAAGTTTCAAAACAACTAATTCTGCTAATTTATTTGCATTGATATGTTTTTCAAAATAATTTAATGGTGGGGTTCCGTAAAAATTTATTATATACAATATGGAGTTTTTTTTATTCATTTGTTGTTTCCAAAATTAATTTGTTCCACTCTATTGTTCTTTTAAGTCCGGTTTCGAGATCAACTTTCGGTGAAAAATTTAAATAATTTCTAATCTTGGTAATATCAGCAGAGAATCTTTTTGGCGCGCTTTTTAGATGTGTAGGAACAGGTGATCCATTATAAATTGGATTAGTGTCTATCCCGCATATTTTATGAATTTTTTCAGCCAGCTGTTTTATTGTAAATTCTTCTTTATCACTTCCAACATTATAAACTTCTCCCTCTTTATCGGATAGTAGAATTTTTAAAAACGCTATTGTTGCATCTGAAATATAGCAATCCGATCTTAGATCTTTTCCCTCACTTAGCATTTCGATAGGTTTCCCACTGATAGCGTATTTCATAAAATCTGATAAAACTTTACCGTCTGTTGTTTTTACACCTGGACCGTAAATTACAAAAGGACGTGCAATTTTTACGTGAACGTCGAAATTTTCGTAATAAATTCTGCAAAGTGTTTCGGCTAGTCTTTTAGATTCGATATAACACGCCCGACGGTCAAAGGGGGAAGCGTTACCATTGTAGGTTTCAGGCGTTGGGGTATTATCTGGATCCGGGTTGCCATAAATCTCTCCACTGCTCAAGTAAACCATACTTTCGACATTTTGCTCTTTCGCAAGTTCCAGAAGCCATCTTGTCCCGTTTACGTTTACATCAATTGTATTTATTGGATATTTTTGAAATACAACTGGGCTTGATGGGCCTGCGCAGTGAAATATATAATCAATTTTCTTATCAATAGCTAAAGAATAGGCTATGTCGTGTTCAATGAATGCAAAGTTTTTATCTGAAACTACATGAAAATTTCTTGAAGAGTCTTTGATTTTAGATCTATTTATTCCAATTGCTTTACATGGTTTATCCAAAATCCTATTATCGTTGATATATTTTATTGTGTCGACTATATAGCTCCCGAGTAACCCATTGGATCCTGTTATTAGTATTGTCTTTCCTGAAAGTTCGTTAATTTCCGTTTTCAGTTCTTTCACAACGTCTTTTATATCACTGTTGATTATATCCTGCGCAAGTTTCATTTTGTGATTAGAAAGAACCTGTGAATTGTTTTTTTGTGAATTTTTGCTCTTCATATTTAGCTTCTATGTTTATTATATCTCCTTTTATTACCTCTAAACATGCAGAAACGATTGTTTCAGGAGTAGGATAAAACAGGCTTTCAAGAACATAGGTTGTTGGAGTAGGAGTATCAGCCCATGTAATCCTTTTAATTGGTGATTTTAATGCTCTAAATGATTTTGTATCTTCAACTACCACTGCGGCAACTTCTGCTGACAGTCCGCAAGTCCTCCAACCGGCATCCACAATTACAAGGTTTTTCGTTTTTATAACTGATTCTCTGATCATATCCGTATCAAGTGGTCGTACTGTTCTCAAATCAATAACTTCTGCAGAAACTCCAAGTTCTTGTAATTTTTCCGCTGCAATTAGTGAATCAGAGACAGCCTGTGATGCGGCAACCATAGTTACATCTTTACCTTTTCTTGCGATATTTCCTTTTCCCAATGGTATAGCATATATCTTTTTCGGAACATCGCTTTTAGATTTGTAAAGCCATCTATGTTCGATAATAATAACAGGACTATTTTCTTCAGAAAGTGCTGATACAAGGAGTCCTTTTGCATCATACGCTGTTGCAGGCATTACTACCTTTAGGCCGGGAAAGTGCATAAACAAACTTTGTAAACTTTGAGAATGTTGGGCTCCTTGTCCCCAGCCTCTCCCTATTACAGCTCGAATAACAATTGGAACATGAGATTTACCTGAAAACATATATGACCATTTCGCTGCCTGACTTGCCATCTGATCCATGGACAAGAGAAGAAAATCATTTCGCTGATGAACTATTATAGGTCTCATTCCATTAAGTGCAGCGCCGATTGCCATTCCCGTGAAGGCGTTTTCACTGTTGGGAACATCTATTGCTCTTTCTTTACCGAAGGTTTTGTAAAGATCAGAAGTCGATCCAAACATTCCAGTTGGATCATTAACGCCTTCTCCCATAACTATAATTGATGGATCTTTTTCCATCATTTGATATGTAGCTTCTCTTATTGCCTCACCATACGATATTTCTCTCATATGTTTGCTCAATATAGCTCAATATATATGACTATACAACTTTTCGTCAGAGGGAAGAGGACTTTTACTCGCAAATTCAAGAGAATCCTCGATCTCTTTTGAAATTTGTCTGCGGATTTTTTTAACGAATTCTTCGTCAAAAAACCCCGCCCTCTTTGATTTGTTTATTAAAATTGTAACTGGATCTTCGTCTAGCATTATTTTTTCGATTTGCTCTTTAGTTCCAAAGCCTACCTCGTAATCATAGTATGGCCCAACGTGTTGTCTCCATCTGTTTGTTGTGCATTCGATTAAATATGGTTTTCCGTTCCTGGCTGACTTAATTGCATCTTTTGCAACAGTGTATACATCTTCAACATCATTCCCATCTACTCTTTTCCCAACTATCCCAAACATTTCGCCTCTTTGATACAAGTTATCTATTGGTTGACGAGATTTTAAATCCTGATAAATCGAGTATTTGTTGTTCTCACAAACAAAAATAACTGGAAGTTTATATAATGCTGCGAGATTGAGGCTTTCATAAAATACGCCTTCTTCTGAAGCTCCGTCGCCAAAAAATATCGCAACAATAGTTTTTTCTTTTCTTATTTTCGATGACAAAGCTGCCCCTACGCCGATTGGTATGGTTGATCCAAGAATTGGGGTTGTGCCCAGTAGCCCATTTTCAAGCGAAATTAGGTGCATTGACCCACCTTTTCCTCCTGAACACCCAGTTTCTTTACCATACATTTCAGCCATAAATTCATTCAAATTCCCACCTTTCGCAAGGTATATTCCATGTCCACGGTGGCCACCTATTACCATATCAGATTTTTTTAGAGCTAAACAAACGCCAACTGAAACAGCTTCTGATCCTATAC
>Ga0209541_10006121_pt1 | contig 20695 bp, 11 predicted proteins | sample RifCSPlowO2_01_FD_184027 | JGI IMG/M metagenome (GOLD analysis project Ga0209541, IMG submission 184027) | Groundwater microbial communities from Rifle, Colorado - Rifle CSP2_plank lowO2_0.1 (SPAdes) (version 2) | ecosystem: Environmental > Aquatic > Deep subsurface > Groundwater | place... | reverse complement strand
GAATAGCGGAGACTCTACCGCAGCGGGAGAGGTCTTCATCGGCCGGACATCGGCGAATGCGAGTAACGTTCGTATTGCCGGTGAGCGGCACGTGAGCGCTCTCGCGAAGATCGCTTCCATCGTGAATGCGAGCCGCGATGCCAATGACTCGAACGTCCCGACTGGTCCGGAACAACCGATCGGAATGTTCAAGTTCACGGCGGCAAGCCATGCGAACAGCTTGAACGGCATGAACAATATCGTGCTCTCGGGCGTCATCTTCTCTGTCAACTCCACGAACGTGGTCATGAATAGTTCGGGCTTCTACGTCTACAACTATTCAGACGCCACGAGGAAAGTGCAGTGCTATCCGTTCTTCAGTGATTCATCGAACCGTATGACGATCAATTCGTCCGGTTCCTTCATTGTTGAATGTAAGGGTCTCAATGGTTCGGTGGTGAATACCACTGTTGGTCAAGGAGCTTCTGCAACGTTCGTGCTCGAAGGGAACGTGACGAATGCGAAAGTGGGGAGTAACACCTCATCCTTGCAGGTGTCGCTCGGCCGCTTCACGTCGAACTCACAGCTCAACTTCGGGACGCACGATTCGACGCGGAACTACCTGACATGGCTCGATGAAGACACAACGACCACGATCTTCTACTGGATTGAGTATCCGGAGACGGTCGTGAGGTCGACGAGCTACAAGAGCTAAAGATAAACAGGACATTTACCGTCGCCTGATAGCGATAAAAAACCCCGCCCAACCAGGGCGGGGTTTTTGTATGGAAAAATTCCCTCTCCTTGGTGGAAACCGGGCTACACTCGCTTGCCCCGACAAATCCGAACCTGTCGGTCTGCGCTCCGTGTAGCCCGGTTTCCACATTTGCGGTACTACCCAAGAAGTTGCCTCTTCCACTGCAGCATTTTCCACAGCATTGGCCGCAGGACGATCTGCTGCTCCGGCGGATATGTCGCCACGGTGCCGCCGAATTTCTCTTTGAACGCGGAGATGCCTGCCCAGGGGTGAAGAAATCCCCTCTCCCCGCGGGAGAGGGTTAGGGTGAGGGGCATAGTAGATGGCACCACTCCCAGTAAGTCGTACCTCGTGCATCCCTTTGTCTTACATAGACGCATCGCTTCCCATTGCAGCAGGTACGGCGCCATGAGACTTCTTGAGGTGTAGTCGGAAGCCCCATAGTAGTAGATGCCAGTCGTTGGGGGGAAACCGTCGGTTTCCTCCCCTCTCCTGCCGCAGAGGGAGAGGGGACGGGGGAGAGGGAGATTTTGAGGCCATATGATTCCAATAAGCCCAGCGATTGGCTTACTTTTTGCCCCTTCCCTTTCAACCCTCTCCCCTTGCCCCTCTCCCTTTACGAAGGGAGAGGGGGGTGGGTAAGCAAGTAATAGGAAACTCCCCGGAAGTCGCTCCAGAAAGGCCTTATAGGCCTTCAGAGGCAATATCCGGAACCCATCCCGCCATGCCGTCTGCTGAAGGAGGTCATAGAACGCTTCCACATCGTCCGCTTGTTCCACCTGTACCCCGTTTTTTTGTGCCACTTTGATGTTGTACCGCCCCTTCGGGTGCATTTGGGCCAAGATTTCTTCTTCGGACTTTGTGAGGTCAATGATACGCGTTGCCTCGGGTTGTTCGTTACGAGTGCCAGCTTCCAGCTTCCAGCTTCCAGCTTCCAGCGGGGTGGAAGGAGAGAGAAACAGTGCGAGACATCGATCTTTTTTGGCATCGTGTGTGATGTCATCCAGCAGTTTTGCAGCCGCATCAACGCCTGATACCTGAAAGCTAATACCTGAAAGCTGATGCAGTGGCCCTCTTGGAATATCCCACGTGCTCAGTCCCCCCGTCGTCCGGTCAATCACCACGAGTGCCGAAGCCGTAATGGAACACCCTCTCCCTTTCAAGGGAGAGGGATAGGGTGAGGGTTTAGAGGAATCTTCCACCACATACACCCGCACCTCCCTCCCCAGTGCCTCCTGGTATCGCTTCCACTCCAGCGATTGCCAGAGATTTCCCTCTGGATGCCCTTGTACCCACGCGTTGTAGCGGGAGAAATCTTCTACAGTGGCGAGGATGCGAGTATTCACGTGAAGTTGTACGCTACAACCTACAACCTACCCCCTACAACCTTCCCGTTTGCCCTATGCACCACATTCTCCCGTCTCTTCCGTATGCCTACGCCGCCCTCGAGCCGCACATCGATGCGAGGACGATGGAAATTCACCATGCGAAGCACCATCAGGCGTACATCGACAAGCTCAATGCGGCGGTCAATGGAACGGAGTGGGAAAAGCTCTCTGAAGAAGACCTCCTTCGGCGGTTTGCAGAGGTTCCTGCGGATAAGCAGACAGCAGTGCGGAACCACGGCGGCGGCCATGCGAACCACAGTCTCTTCTGGACTATTCTCAGTCCGAAAGGAGGAGGAAAGCCCTCCGGCGACCTCGCAAGAGCCATCGATGCATCGTTCGGGAGCTTCGAAGATTTCCAAAAGCAGTTCACGGATGCCGCTCTTGGTCGCTTCGGTTCCGGCTGGGCATGGTTGGTCGTTGATTCACCGCTCGCCGTTCTTAGCACCCCCAACCAAGACTCCCCCCTCCTGGAAGGCAGAATTCCCCTCCTTGGTCTCGACGTCTGGGAGCACGCCTACTACTTGAAGTACCAGAACAGGCGGCCGGACTACGTGACTGCTTTTTGGCAAATTGTGAACTGGGGAGAGGTGGAACGACGCTTCGCCACTCACCATGACACATTGGCATTTTTCAGCGATTCCTGAATATCTGTTGACAGCCCTCCATGCACGCGTAGGATTCTTCCCATCACAGCGACCTTCCGATTGTGTAGCGAGAAGCTGTGGGATGAGATCAGCTTCCCCCTCTTTCTATGGTCAAGAAAAGGAAGGTGCAAAAGAAGCCTGCAAAGAAAGCGAAGAGAAAGAGTGTACAAAAGAGTGTGAAAAAAGTCGCCCCAAAGCGGAGGCCAGTGGCGAAATCTTCCAAGAGTGCGAAGATGTCCGCGTCGTCCGCGAAGCGGACAGGAAAGCCGTCGGAAAAAGTGGCGAAGAAGGCCGCCGTTCCCGGAAAGGCTCCGGAGAAAAAACCTTCGAGGAAGCAGGAGTACACGGTCGATGTCGACCCTTCTATTCTCCCGCGGGTTATTTCTATGATAGAACCGTCCGCAGGGAGGCTTCCAGAGCGACTGCGCGACTTTCCTGCATCCATTAATCCGCGCTCTGTCAAAGGAGGGCGCGTGTTCCTCGTCGATGATGTTTCTATATCGGATGTGACGCCATCCCTCGTTCAGATGCAAATTGAAAGTTATAAGTGGTTTCTCACGGAGGGTCTGAGAGAACTTCTCGAGGAAGTAAGTCCTATTGCTGATTTTTCCGGGAGGAAGATGGAGCTTCGGATTCTTGGTCATATGTTCGATCCGCCGAAGTACGATCCCGAAACATGCCGTCGCCGAAACCTGAATTATGAAGCGGCGCTCAAGGGTCATGTCCAGCTCATCAATAAGGAGACGGGGGAGATCAAGGAGCAGGATGTTTTCCTGGGGTCCATTCCTCTCATGACCGATGCAGGAACGTTCATCATTGGGGGGATCGAACGCGTGGTGGTTCACCAACTTGTGCGCAGTCCGGGGGCATTCTTCTCAGCGATGCCAGAGTACCCGAAACACCATGCGGCGAAAATCATCCCGAAGCGCGGCGTCTGGATTGAAATCGAGACGGACCGTCGAGGGCTAATTTCATGCAAAATTGATCGGAAACGCAAGATCCCTATCACGCAGATGCTCCGCATGTTTGGCTATCCGAATGATGAGGAAATCGTAGCGTTGTTTGATGGGATTACCAATGATGAACACGACTTCATCCGATGGACGCTCGAGAAAGACCCGGCGAAGACGGTGGAAGACGCCTACCAAAGTATCTATCGCCGTGTCCGTCCTGGCGATTACGCGACGGCGGAGAACGCGAAGCAACTCATCGATTCCCTCTTCTTCGATTTTAAGAAGTACGATATGGGGGCCATCGCCCGGTACAAGCTGAATCGGCGTTTTGGCCTGGAGACGCCCAGTGATGAAGCGCATCGCGTGTTCCAGGTCCACGATTTCATCGAAATCCTCCGGGAGCTCGTGCGCCTAAATAAAGAAGAAGGGACTCCGGATGACATCGATCATCTCTCGAACCGGCGGGTACGGTCCGTGGGAGAGCTCGTGCAGAATAAGTTCCGTGTTGGACTCACGCGAACAGAGCGGATAGTAAAGGATCGCATGACCGTGATGGATTTGGAGACGGTGACGCCGGTGCAACTCATTAACTGCCGACCGATGACTGCGGCCATGCGCGAGTTCTTTGCGTCATCGCAACTCTCCCAGTTCATGGACCAGACGAATAATCTCTCCGATCTTGCTCACAAGCGTAGGCTTTCGGCGATGGGTCCGGGCGGACTCTCGCGCGAGCGGGCGAGTTTTGACGTGCGCGATGTCCATCCAAGTCACTACGGACGCATCTGTCCTATTGCAACTCCAGAGGGGCCGAATATCGGTCTTGTGGTGCATCTTGCCGGTTTTGCCAAGGTGAATCAGTACGGGTTTCTCGAGGCGCCGTATCATGAAGTGCACAATACCGTTCCGCTGAATCCCGAGCGGCTTCTCGGGAGAATAGTGGATATCGTTGTGAAGGATGGGCGTCGCATTCTTATCCGGGACGGGGAGGTGATCCGGACGAAGGAGCTCGCGCGGAAGGTGGTGACGGCCCTCAAGCGCGATGGGCAGCATGCCGTACCCGTTCGTGCATATGTTACGGATAAGACAGTATTTTTGGATGCGGAGCAGGAGCGACGGCTTGTGATTGCCCAAGCACAGCCCACATCGAGCTTCAGTGAGAAAGGGGAGTTCTTTACGACGCGCGTCTCTGCTCGCAAGGGCGGAGAACCAACGCTCGCGCACGTCCGCGATGTCACCCATATCGATGTGTCCCCCAAGCAAATCCTCTCGGAAACCACAGCGCTTATCCCTTTTCTCGAACATGATGACAACACGCGGGCATCGATGGGGACGAACATGCAACGACAGTCCGTTCCGCTTGTCAGACCGCATGCGCCGGTGGTGGGGACGGGACTCGAAGGGCTTGTGGCGCGTGCGTCCGGGAGCACGATTCTTGCAGAGGAGGGTGGGGAGGTTACGGAAGTGGACGCCGAGCACGTTACGCTTCTCTACGAATCGGGGAAAAAGCGTACCTATGCGCTTCAGACGTTCATGCGGAGTAACCAGGCAACGTGTTTTCACATGCGTCCGCGGGTTTCAAAGGGGCAGCGCGTCCGACGGGGCGATGTTCTCGTCGACGGGGTGGCGGTGGAGGGTGGGGAACTCGCCCTTGGGCAGAATTTGTTTGTGGCCTACATGACATGGCAGGGATACAACTTCGAAGATGCCATTGTCATCAGTGATCGTCTGGCAGAGGAGGGACACTACGATTCCATACACATTGAATCTTACATCACAGATGTCCGCGAAACGAAGCTGGGTCCGGAGATCGTGACGCGCGATATTCCGAACGTCGGAGAGGCAAAGCTGAAAGATCTCGACGGTGATGGTGTTGTACGCATTGGTGCAACAGTGCACGAGGGGGACATCCTCGTCGGAAAAATAACGCCGAAGGGAGAAACAGAGCTCACTCCGGAGGAGCGGCTTCTCCAGGCAATTTTCGGTGATAAGGCGAAAGATGTGAAGGATGGTTCCCTGCGGCTTCCGGGAGGAGCAGGTGGGAAGGTTGTGGGTGTGCATGTCTTCGACCGGGATGAAGGGGATGAACTCCCGACGGGAGTGATGAAACAGATCGAAGTGTTCGTCGCCCAGACCAGAAAGATCCAGGTTGGCGATAAAATGGCCGGACGCCATGGGAATAAGGGCGTTGTTGCAACGATTGTGCCGAAGGAGGACATGCCGTTCCTTTCCGACGGAACCCCCGTCGATATCGTATTGAATCCGTTGGGAGTAACATCCCGTATGAACATCGGTCAGGTGCTTGAAACGCATCTTGGATGGGCATGCGATGTTCTTGGGATCAAGATTGCCACTCCAGCTCTCGATGGGATATCTGTCGAGCAGATTGGAGAGTTCCTCCGTGCGGCAAAGCTCCCTTCCGATGGGAAGGTGCAGCTCTACGATGGGAGGACTGGGGAACCGTTCCATCACAAGACGACAGTCGGTATTGTTTACATGTTGAAACTGCTCCACCTTGTGGAAGATAAAATTCATGCGCGGTCCGTTGGGCCGTATTCTCTCGTCACACAGCAGCCTCTCGGTGGCAAGGCGCAGCACGGTGGTCAACGTTTCGGGGAAATGGAAGTGTGGGCGCTTGAGGCATACGGTGCCGCATACACGTTGCAGGAGATGCTCACCATTAAGTCAGACGACGTGATCGGACGGGCGAAGGCATATGAGGCGATCGTGAAGGGAGAGACAATTCAGCGACCGAGCATCCCCGAGTCGTTCAATGTTCTCGTGAAGGAACTCCAGGCCCTCGGAATGAAGGTGGAATTGTTGAAGTTCAAAGAGGAGGTTGCGCCGGAAGAGCGCCTGACGGTGGAGGAAGGCGAGGTGGAAACGGTGGAGCTGCAGTCCCGTGTGGAAGGGGCGGAGGAACAGGATGTTCCGCAAGGGGATCGTATTGCAGAACTGGAAGAGGTGAGTGCGGAGGCTCCGGAAGAGGTTCGGGCTGGGATCGAAGAGGGGGCGGCAGTGGAGGCCGAGGGGGCGACTGCGAAGGAAGAGATGAAGGAGGCAGTGAGCGAGGATGCGATGGAGAATGCGTGATTTTCCTTGGGAACGTACTTGACGGGGGAGTCTTGGGGGATAAAATCCTCTCGCACTATGCATGTATGCGACTACCCGTGGGATTAGCGGGCCTCTTGAGGCCGATGATACTAATTCTACGGGTGGACGCGATCCACCCATTTTTTTGCCCTTTCAAACCACCGGCAATGAAATGTTGATCAAATATCACATAGTGAGCACATGCTGCTTGCCAGTGTGATACAGAAACAGGATATATTGAGAAGAAAATTTTACTCCGCGCATCACACGGATGCCTCGACTCTGGAGTCCGATGAAGGACGTGGCCAGCTACGATAAGCCTCGGTGAGCCGCTAGGCAGGCACTATTAGCCGGGGATTTCCGAATGGGGCAACCCATGGGGGTTATACCCCCGTATCCGGCTTCGGCCGGAAGGTCACTCTGCGAACTGAAACATCTCAGTAGCAGGGGAAGAGAAATCAACACGAGATTCCCTGAGTAGTGGCGAGCGAAAGGGGAACAGCCTAAACCATGATCGCAAGATTGTGGGGTTGCAGGACCTCAATATCCGACTCCCTTCTCATAGGCGAACGACCCTGGAACGGGCGGCCAAAGAGGGTGAGAGCCCCGTAGACGAAATGGGGAGGGGCGGTAGGGGAATCCTAAGTAGGGTCGGACACGTGTAATCCGGCCTGAATCCGGGTGGACCACCATCCAAGGCTAAAGAGCTCTAGAGATCGATAGCGAATAGTACCGTGAGGGAAAGGTGAAAAGCACCCCGAAAGGGGGATGAAATAGTCTCTGAAATGTGATGCGTACAAAGAAGTCGGAGCCCCGCGTAAGCGGGGTGACGGCGTGCCTTTTGCATAATGAGCCAACGAGTTTGTTGTCAGCGGCATGGCGAAGGGAGTACATACCCGAAGCCGCAGCGAAAGCGAGTCCGAATAGGGCGTTTTAGTCGCTGGCACAAGACCCGAAACCGGGTGAGCTATCCATGGGCAGGGTGAAGCCCCGCGAAAGCGGGGTGGAGGCCCGAACCGGTTGGTGTCGCAAGACCATCGGATGACCTGTGGATAGGAGTGAAAAGCTCATCGAACCCGGAGATAGCTGGTTCTCCTCGAAATGCCTTTAGGGGCAGCCTCGTCGTAACCTATGGGGGGTAGAGATACTGTTTGGATGCGGGGGTCTTTCAGGCCTACCAAATCCAGATAAACTCCGAATACCCATAGTTTTAACCACGACGGGAGTGAGACGGTGACAGCGAACTGCCATCGTCACAAGGGAAATAGCCCAGACCATTCGCTAAGGTCCCCAAATGTCGTTCAGTGGAAAAGGAGGTGCAGGTGCGTTGACAACCAGGAGGTTGGCTTAGAAGCAGCCATCCTTTAAAGAAAGCGTAACAGCTCACTGGTCGATGCCCCTGTGCGCCGAAAATGTATCGGGGCGAAACGACATACCGAAGCGGTGGGTGCGACGAAGCGCGCAAGCGCTTTGCCGCGCGGTAGAGGAGCGTTCCGTCCAGCAGTGAAGCTCCGTTGTGAAGCGGAGTGGAGCGGACGGAAGTGAGAATGTTGGCATGAGTAACTACTTGGCAGGTGAGAATCCTGCCCGCCGAATCCCCAAGGTTTCCCACGCAACGGTCATCGGCGTGGGGTTAGTCGGTCCTAAGGCAAGGCCAAACGGCGTAGCCGATGGACAGCAGGTCAATATTCCTGCACTTCATGGAGATCGCCAAGGGGTAGTTGTTGAGAGCCCATCAGGCCTCTGCTCTACACCATTCTGGAGTTGAAGAGAATTATGAATCTGGTGTCATTATTACTTCTTAATTCTTCTCCGAATCTAGAATGGTGTGGAGTACGTCAGGTAGGAAGGATGCTTCTACTCTAGGAGCGGCATGACGGAGCGGGACGATCAGAGCGTGTGTATGGAATGCACGTGGAATGCGTAAGACGTTGATGTTGGGAGGCAAATCCCCCAAGAGAGTCGAGCGCACATCCCAAATGCCCCGCGCAAGCGGGGTGAGTCTGAACCGTTCTGCTTCCAAGAAAATCGTCGCGTCCGAGAGCTTCATGAAACCGTACCGCAAACCAACACTGGTGGGGTGGTCGAGAAGACTAAGGCGAACGGGTCATCTCGCGTCAAGGAACTCGGCAAAAAAGCGTCCGTAACTTCGGGATAAGGACTGCCTCGCACGCGCAAGCGCAGCGGGGTCGCAGCGAAAGAGCTCAGGCGACTGTTTACCAAAAACACAGGTCCCTGCGAAGCCGTAAGGCAATGTATAGGGGCTGATGCCTGGCCAGTGTCAGAAGGTTACGGAAGGGGGTTCACGCTCCCGACTTAAGCCCTGATGAACGCCGGCGATAACTATAATCGTCCTATGGTAGCGAAATTCCTTGTCGGGTGGTCGATAAAAACTTGCCCGAATGGTCCGGAAGGATCAGCACTGAGGAAAGAAGTTACCGAACTCTTTTTATCCAAAGTTATAACGCAAATACCGAGATCCTATTAAATGGGGCACAAGTGTGCCCTGCTTGAGATCGTTGGTCATCGTCGTCGCACTGACGCCGGTGAGCCATTCATACATATCAGTGCAAAACGTGGCTATATGCTGGAAAATCCCATGTATCCCCTATATGCCGCAAGGTACGGGGTGGGGATCATCAGCAGGAAAGGATCCGCAAGGAGAATCCTCAGAGACTACACGCCACGCAACTTAAAAAGAACCATCCGCGCCGAAGGCAAGCTCCGCTTGCCTGGAGGCGCACCTTTAAAGGGAAAGGATGGTTCATGGAAGGAAAACCGTAGGTTTGCCTTCCATGAGTTGATGATATAGTCCGATCCCTCTAGCGATAGAGGGATGCCGCAGAACCGCGCGGCTGATAAAAAACAAGCGTTTCTGTGTCTATCCCTCGACTACGCTCGGGATGACACAGGAGGTGCAAGTGCGCCCCGCAGTTATTGTGGGGTTCTCGGTGGCCCGCCGAGAGGAACATTCCTGGAGGCACACCTCTTAGGGAAAGGATGGTCCGCGGAAGGAAAACCGTAGGTTTTCCTCTTCCGCGAGAGCTTTGAAGTTCCGACCCGCACGAATGGTATAACGATCTGAGCACTGTCTCGACGCGAGGCCCGGTGAAATTTCAGTGACGGTGCAAATGCCGTCTTGATCACGGAAGGACGAAAAGACCCTATGAAGCTTTACTGTACGCTGGCATTGTGACGTTAGTCTGCGTGCGCAGGATAGGTGGGAGCCTTTGAAGCCCTGGCTTTGGCCGGGGTGGAGGCAACGTTGAGATACCACCCTCGTGTTCTGACGTTACTCACGGTGACCCTGAAACAGGGCATCGAACAGTGCTTGCCGGGCAGTTTAACTGGGGCGGTTGCCTCCTAAAGCGTAACGGAGGCGCGCAATGGTCGACTAGCGCCGGATGGAAATCGGCGTGGTCGTGTAATCGCATATGTCGGCCTGACTGTGAGGCCTACAAGCCGAGCAGAGACGAAAGTCGGCGATAGTGATCCGGTGCCCAAGGACACGCTTTACCGTGTGTCCACACCACGTGGGTGGGGCATCGCTCAACGGATAAAAGTTACTCTAGGGATAACAGGCTGATCGCTCCCAAGCGCCCACAGCGACGGAGCGGTTTGGCACCTCGATGTCGGCTCATCGCATCCTGGGGCTGAAGAAGGTCCCAAGGGTCGGGCTGTTCGCCCGTTAAAGCGGTACGCGAGCTGGGTTCAAAACGTCGTGAGACAGTTTGGCCTCTATCCTCCGTGGTCGCAAAGGAACGTGAGGGAAGTTGCTCCTAGTACGAGAGGACCGGAGTGAACGAACCTCTGGTGTACCTGTTGTCGCGTCAGCGGCATTGCAGGGTAGCTATGTTCGGAAGGGATAACCGCTGAAAGCATCTAAGTGGGAAGCCCCTCCCAAGATGACGTTCCTCTATAAGCCCGCCGCAAGACCAGCGGCTAGATCGGCCACAGGTGTACGCCCCGCAAGGGGTTCAGCCGAGTGGTACGAACGGGCGATTGATATTTTCCTCTGAACATCCTGTTTTTGTGTCATGCCGGCAGGCAGCACGTGCTCATCTACTCTCCCTCTCCCCGCGGGAGAGGGCAGGGTGAGGGGCATGGTCAACAATGAGTATTGCGTCCTGGTGTCCTGAGCGACGGGGACACACCTGATCCCATTCCGAACTCAGCAGTTAAGCCCGTCAGCGTCGATGGTAGTGAGGGTCTAACCCTCGCAAGAGTAGACCGATGCCAGGACGCAGTACTTATATCCCCTCCCCCTTGGGGGGAGGGCTAGGGAGAGGGTTTGGAGGAATACCAAGTTACAACCCTTACCCTACCCTCTCCCTTCGAAGGGAGAGGGTGTTTTGGCGACCCCATTTTTTTGCATTGTTATTTTTCACAATTTGCCCTATAATGAGGGGGAATATACACATTCCCCTCATTCGTATGGCAAAAAGTCATTTCTCTCAATTGACCGTCGCTCTCATAGCGGTGGTCGTTTCGAGTGTCGTTGCAGCCGCCGGTCTCACGATCGCGCAGACAGGATCGGAGTCCTGGTCCTGCGACATGAATGCCGGTGGCGAAAAAGGCCAAGGCCCCACGACATGCGGTGGCCAAGGTCGGCCCGACTGGCCTGATTGTATATTGTTCACATGCACTGCAACGGGTGGGAGTGGTGGTGGATGTAGTGGTATGGACACAAGCACGTTGGCATACCGTTGCTGCATCAATCCAGGATCATCAGAGTGTGCGGGTGGAGGTGGTGGGAGCTGTTCCGGCACTCCCCCAACATCCACATCGTGGTGTGACAATGGTGCATGGAGAGAACCCAGCTCCACGACAGGTTGCCCAGGATCTCAGCCAGGCGCTGGCTACTGGTGCAGCGGATCAACATGGATGCCGCCGTCGGGTGGTGGCGGGTGGCAGGCAACTCCCGAAGTACAGGCAGCCTGTCGGGATCGGTGTAACGCGACCGGCAAGTATTCACAAAGCAACTGTCAGATATACTGCGAAGACGGGGATTTTGAAGGCGCCGGAGGGGGTAGTACCGGAGACATGTCGGCGACCTGTACTGCGTGCATCACCGCGGGGGGAACGCAAATGAGCTGTCTAACGTGTCCTGGGTATACGGGGGGCGGCGGTTGGAGCACGGGCCAGATGCGCAGGTGTTTTTACCCCAATGCCTCGATCAATGGAGTAAAGGCCAGCTTCACGGTATGGTGTGAAGGAGATTACGTCAATTGTCACGAAGGGGAACCGTCCGGACGGTCGGTACCGAATGCGGGACTTTCCCTTGGTGCGCCGAGCACCTGCGATAGTGGGACAGGTGGGAACGGGGGGGGCGCAACGTCGTATGCCGAGTGCGTGGCGAAGGAGTGCGCGAGTATGTTGGCTCCCACAGCGTACCAAGCATGCAAGGATTCCTGTCAGTCGCGCTTTGGTGGTGGGGGAGGCGGAGGTGGTACAGGGAATGCCACCTGTGTCGCTGATTGCGTGGCAACGACGCAGGGCATGTGCAGCGCGGGGGGCCTGAGTGATGGGAAACGAGGCGTGTGTGATTTTAAGGCGAAGAATGGTTGGGCAGGCGATACATGTGAGAGAATGTGTAATGGTGGATCCGGTGGCGGAGATGGTGCAGGGATGGATTGCCGCGAGGAAGCCGCATATTGGACATGTATTGGTGGCAGAGGATCCAGTACACGGAGTGATAGTGCTCTCGCAAAATCGTGTGCAGATAAGCACTGTGGGTATGAGGGGGGTGGTGATGGAGAGAGCTGCCGGCGGGAGTGTGAGCAGAATTTGCGTGGTTGCCAGCAACCCCGCGCGTCTGTTGCATACTCTCCTATGTGGTGTAATGAGACACTCGAGCAGTGTCTGGCACGGTGTCCGGGTGGAAGGAAGGGCGAACCGGAGGGATGCCGGGGGACTCCGCCCATTTCAGAGACGCCTGGCACGTGGGAATGTGTCGGAAAGGAATGGAAATTCAAAAAACTCGACCGTAAGCCTCCGGAAGATGATCTTGGCGTCTTCTGCGCCAAGTTCCCGACGAGCGAGAAGTGCCGAAAGCCGGAGCCGCGTCCGGTACCGGTGACCGGAACGCTCGAGGAAAAGCTTGCGGCGCTCGAGGAGATCATTGCAGGGTTGGACGATCAGGTCGCAGGCCTCCGGAACGATCTTGCCGACGCGAAGGATGCCGTGTCGGAGAAGAAAGACGAAATTCGTACACTGAAGAAGAGCAAGGCGCCTCGTGCGGAGATCAGTGCAGCGCAGAAGGAACTGAAGAAGATGAAGCGCACAGCAAGTGCGATTGTGAGAAATGGGAAGAAGCTCACGCGCGAACTGAAGTTCAGGGAGAAGGAGTACGATCGGCTCTCCCTGCAGGTTCCTCCGCCCTACCGGGTCTACTGAGGAGTAATAGAAAAAAGCGGCGGGCTCAAGCCCTTAGAGGTTCGACTCCTCTACCCTCGGGCTCAAGCCCGCCGCTTTTTTATTCCCCCGGCCATCCGTACTTCTTTGCCCGCTCCCGCCCTTGCAGGATCAGCCAGTGACTTACGGGTTTCAGGAAGAGGAGGGAGAAGGTCGTGAGAACGGTGACGAAGGCGGCGATACCCGGAAAACCGGAGCCAACCGCCATCCCGATGGCGGCGACGAGCCAGATGTTCGCCGCGGTCGTGAGTCCGGTGACGTGGTTCTTGTTGTGGATGAGCGCGCCGGCGCCGAGAAAGCCGACGCCGGTCACGATCTGCGCCGCCACGCGCGATGGGTCGGAGACAGCGCCGAAGAATCCCTCGATCGAGAGGATGGTGAAGAGGCAGGAGCTTACGGCGATGATCATGTTCGTCCGGATGCCGGCGGGCTTCCCGCTCCAGTCTCGTTCAATGCCGACGACGAAGCCGAGGAGTGCCGCGAGGAGGATCTTCGTAATGTGTTCAGAGGGGAGGGACCAGTCCATACGAGTGGAAAGTATACACTTCCCTCCCACAAGGGGTGCGGTTAGGGTGAGGGGCATGCAAGAGCGTCTCCAGAAAATTCTCTCTAGTTACGGCATTGCTGCCCGTCGCAAAGCAGAAGACCTCATTCGCGCTGGCCGTGTCTCTGTGAATGGGAAGGTTGCTGCGATCGGTCAGAAAGCCGATATCACTATTGATCGTGTTGAGGTCGATGGGAAGTTACTGGAGCCACAGATCGAGAAGGTGTATTACCTCATGTACAAGCCGGTTGGGGTGGAGACGACGAATGCGTGTCACACTGAGCGTAGTCGAAGTGCGACAAGCGATTTTCTCCCTTCCTTTCTCCGCGGCAAGGTCTTCCCAGTCGGTCGTCTCGATAAGGACAGTGAGGGCCTCCTCCTTTTCACGAACGACGGCGAGCTAAAGTACCGGCTGGAACATCCGAAGTTCGATCATGAGAAGGAGTATGAAGTGGAAACCGCGGAGCAGATCTTCGATGGAGCCCTGAGGAAACTGGAAAAAGGCGTGATGATGGATGGGACGAAGACGAAGCCGGCATGCATCAAGCGTCTCGGACCAAAGAATTTCCGTATAGCCCTGACTGAAGGGCGCAACCGGCAAATTCGCCGGATGTGTCAGAAAGTGGGAAGCGAAGTAGTTGGCCTTCGTCGTATACGGATTATGACGTTGGAGGACAAAAAGTTGAAAGCGGGTGAGGGGCGTATGCTTTCTCCCGAAGAAGTGTGGCGACTCCGTGATGAAGTTGGGTTAGAATCACAGACATGAAAATCATTCATCATGGTGCGGCGCGTGAGGTTACCGGCAGCTGCCACGAACTGCAGGTGAACGGAAAATGCATTCTCCTCGATTGCGGCCTCTTCCAGGGGCACCGGAAGGAGGCGGTGGAAAAGAATGCATTCCTCTCTTTTGATCCAGCCAAAGATATCGATGCCGTGATTCTCAGCCATGCTCACATGGATCATGTGGGGCGCATTCCTCTCCTATGGAAGCGTGGCTACCGTGGGCCGGTCCACTGCACGTACGCGACTAAAGATCTTGCGGAGGTGATGCTCGCGGATAGTGGCTACATCCAGGAGAAAGACGAGGAGTACTTCTGCAAGAAACTGCCGGAGGAAATGCTTCCCTGCGATGGTCCGCTCTACAATCAGGTGGAGGCGATTGCCTGCGGCGAACTCTTCGAGGGGAAGAACTACAGGGAGTGGTTCGATGTCGTCCCAGGGGTCCGTGCGAAGTTCCTCGATGCGGGACACATCATAGGTGCCGCAATGGTAGTAATAGAGATACAGGAAGAGAGGGGTGACACCATGCCTTTTCGTCTCGGCTTCTCCGGTGATCTTGGTCGCAACACACTCCCCATCATCCGTGATCCGGAACCGATGGAACCGGTTGAGGTTCTCATCTGCGAGAGCACGTACGGCAATCGCCGGCATGAGGACATCCGCACGGCGAAGGACAAACTGAAGGAAGTGCTCCTGCGTACGGCGAAGCGCGGCGGGAAGCTCTTCATTCCCGCATTCTCCCTAGAGCGGACGCAGGAAATCATCTACGACCTCCATCTTCTCTGGGATGCGAAGGAGATTCCAGCGATTCCCATCATCGTCGATTCCCCGCTCGCGTCGAAAGTGACCGAGGTCTTCATGAAGCACCCGGAGTGCTATGACAAAGAAATCTATGAAAAATTCCTCAAGCGCGCCCACCAGCCGTTCCAATTTTCGCTCGTTCGATACACCGAGAGCACGGAGGAGAGCAAGGAACTCAACGGGAAGCCGGGGCCGATGGTGATTATGGCAGGGTCCGGCATGTGCGAAGCCGGACGCATCCGGCATCACCTCTTCAATGGCATCGAGGACCCGAAGAATACCGTCCTTGCGGTGGGCTATATGGCGGAGGGAACGCTCGGACGGCAGATCATCGAGAAAAATGTCACAGAGGTGCGGATTTTCAATAAAATGCTCCGCAAGCGCGCGGAATGTCTCTATATCAACGCCTACTCCGGACATGCAGATATGAATGACCTCGATCCCTACGTGGAACAAATCGACGGCCTCAAAAAACTTATCCTCGTCCATGGGGAACAGTACCAGATGGAACCGTTCGCCGAGCGCATCCGCGTGGCAAATCCTGGCATCGAGGTGCTGATGCCGGAGCGAGATAAGGAGATTGTGGTGTAGTTGGTAGTATGTAGTTTGTAGGTCGGTTAGTATTCCAGCGATGTCGAGTCGCCGCTTCACCACAAGGCACATGGTTCGGATCGTGTGGGATCTGGGGTGGGCGGATTTCCAGTTAAAATATCGCGGATCAGTGCTCGGATACTTTTGGTCGTTCGCGGTGCCGTTTTGTAAATTTGTGATCTTTTTTTATGTATTCCGCGTGCTGTTTGTGGTGGATATTCCGTTCTATTCGCTGTATTTATTTTTGGGCATTATTCTGTGGGAGTATTTTGCCAATGTGACGATGGCGTGCATCGGGATACCACTGACGTATGCCGATATCATTAAAAATGTCGCATTTCCGCGATTTTTACTCGTATTCACCGTCGGGTGGATACAGACGATTATTTTTTGCACCCATGTGGCGATCTTTTTTGTCATGAGCGTGATGATGGGGGCCGCTCCTTCATGGAATGCATTGTATTTCCCTGTTCCTTTTTTACAATTTACGCTTTTTTCGTTGGGTATTGGATCACTGCTTGCATCGTACGCGTTGCGATTTCGGGATTTCCCCCATTTGTGGGGGATTCTGTTACAGGTGTTTTTTTGGCTCACACCGATTACGTATGTCCATGCTGTCCATGCGCCCGCAACGGTGGAGTTTTTACAAATGATATCTTCACCGCAACAAATTATTGGATGGGAGATGCTCACATTTTTTACGCGTTTTCAGCCATTATCTCTCATTATTTTCGATACACGGAGAGTTTTATTGCCTGATGGCGGAGGTATGCCATCACTCGTGCATAGCGTCGTATTAACAGCGATCTGCCTGCTGGTATTCTGGATCGGATTGTTGGTTTTCCGTAAACGAAGCAGGTCGTTTGTGCAAGAATATTAGTCTTATGGCTCCTATTCTCTCCTGTGATGGCATTCATAAAACCTTCACGTACCCGGTGGTCCCGACGCATCTTTTTCAGGATCGTGTTATCCGGCGACGCAGGCATAGAGACACATTTCATGTTCATGCGTTGAATGATGTCTCGATGGCAGTGATGCCTGGAGAATGGGTGGGAGTATATGGGCCGAATGGGAGCGGCAAAACGACGCTACTGCGTATTTTGGGAGGGATTATGGAACCGGATGCCGGACAGGTCGTTCAGAGAGGGCAATTGTCCTGCTTTTTTACGTTAGGGGTGGGGTTTCATATGGAACGCCTCGCAGCGGAAAATTTGAACCTTCATGGTCTTTTGCATGGTCTGATGCCGCACGAAATTAAGAGAATGACGGATCGTATTATTGATTTTGCCGGAGTTCGGTCGCACATTCATCTTCCCATTAAGTGCTATTCAACCGGCATGCGCCAGCGATTGGCCTTTGCCGCAATGGCGCATACGGATGCCGATGTGTATATTCTCGATGAGGTGCTTGCTGTGGGGGATGCCGACTTTCAGAGACAGTGTAAAGAATATATGCATGGCATGAAACAGCGTGGCAAGGCGGCCATACTGGTGCTTCATAATGAAAGGGATCTGGAAGAATTCTGCGATCGTGTTCTCTATCTTGAGGATGGGAAAATGGTCGGGCAGTCTTGATGCACGCACAAAAACCGGTGGCCGCCTGCGCATAATTGCAGCTTAGGACCCGAGGCCTAGATACGAACGCATGTGCGCCCCTGCTCTTCACGCGGAGAGATCGTTGCGGATTTCGAGCACGGCGCTCATTGTTTTTGAAGGAGCATTTGCCACTGATCATGGTGTCCAGTTGTCAAGCCCCATTCTGTGTGCAGGATGGTGAATGGTCTGATCAGTTCCATGATAGTATGCTCGGGAAAGACCGTCCGATGAGCGGATGCACATGGATCGTTGGGAGGAGCTCTGAACCATGTACACCAAAATTTCCCTTTTCTTTTAAGGATTCTCTGCATCTCGTGGAGGTACGCTGCCACAGCTTCGGCGGTTTCAAAGTGGGTAAAGAGCGAAATCGCAATGACGAAATCGGCAGACTCGCTGGCGATGGGAAAACAGACGTGAGTAGGTGGCATCGTTTCGTCGGGATTATACAGAGCATTATTACTTCGGAGATGAATAAATCGAAAGTTTGGCCACTGTGCAAATGCGCTACGGCAGAAATGGATGGATTCCGGGATGACGTCCAGTCCTACATAATTGATTGAAAATTGTGTGAGAGGTATGGCACAGCGACCATTGCCACACCCTACGTCGACGATGGCGTCTCCCTCTTTCCATGCTCCCAGTTTCCTGATGTGGTTCATGATCATATGACCTGTCTCGTAAAAGGAAGCGTGGCCACCTATTGTCATGTAGCCTTTCGTGATATTTTGAAGGATTGTGAGCCACTGTTCTTTTGTTCGCGCCAGCATGGATGCTGGCTCTTGAAGAGTATAGGAGCCCCTGGCATCATGGCGTTCGTCTTTTTTTGGCCAAAGATGCTCATAAAGCGGAAGATACTTCTCTGCCATTTCTGCGGATGTTTTCAGTTTGAGCTCCTGCGTTCTTTGCCAAACCTTCCTGTAGTCCGGTGAATGGAGAAAGTCAACGATATCTTTGGCGATTGAGATAGGATCAAAGCTGGGCGCGATTTTTCCAGCATGTGTTTCCCTGACCCGTTCCGCAAGGGCGCCGACGTTTGTCACATAGACGGGGATGCGTGCGAGCCAACTCTCCGAGAGGGTATGACTGAAGGTTTCTTGGAGAATAGAGAGTATGCAAACCAGGCTGATTTGCTGATTCTGCAGGATGGTTTGAACATCATCACGAGCGTAGAAGCCGAGGAAAGAAATGTTTTTGCAGCGAGAGAGCGCCTGCGCAAAAAAATCAGAATGACATCCCAAGAAAACAACGTCGATTCCCTGTTGTGCGATGTATTCGGCGGCAGAAACAATAATGTTCCTTCCTTTGTGGATTTCGTGGACGGCCCCGAGGAAGCAGACGCGATGTTTCGAGGGGAAATGACGGGCGGACGATGGTGCGAAAGGATCGCCGTGCTCTATAACGTGGCGTGTCGCAGGGAGATCTCCATAAACACTATCGAAAAGAGTGAGAGAGGAGCTGGAAGGAGCCGTAATGACATCGACCTGTTCTAAATAATGACGTACATGCTTCCGCCAATTTCCATGTGTCTCTTCATTCGAGCTGCCATAGGTTTCACCATCGTCCGGTATACCATGATATGTGCCATCTTCGCGAACTAAATGATAGTTTGGAGAAAGTGCGTAAAAATCATGAACGGTGTAGAGAACGCGCAATCCTCTTTCTTTTGCGACACCGATAAGTCGGAAAGACGTATCCAGGGCATGGTGGACGTGGAAAAGTTCAATGCAAAAGGTATCGAGGATGGAACCGAAGGTTTTCGCTAGGGCAGCTTCCCGATCTAGGGGGGAAGGGAGGGGGAAAGTGTACGAGACGGTACAAGTGTCGACGAGCCTCTTGACCACGAAGGCGTTGTCTTTTGGAAAAACGACGAAACAATCGATGTGGCTTTGGAGCTCTTCGACCAGGTCTCGAACATTGAACTCCGTGCCTCCGATGCAGCTTCCGTCAATGGGCCGATGGACAAGCAAAGCGAGTCTTCTGCGATCGGCAGAAACCTTTTCGAGAAGGAAATGGTGGAGATGCTGGCGGATGCGGGGGAGATGCTGATCATTTTTCAAGAATGAGTGAACAGTGGCGCGATAGGAGGGGTGTTTCCGTTGAAGGATGAGTTCATGGTCTTTCCTATGCTCTTCTTGAGGAAGTAAGTGACCAGCCGCTCGCATGGAAACATGACCTTTGTGGTACACAAAAGTGGCATCGTCGAGATAGTGCCGAAATCCTGCCGCTCGCGCGCGCATGCACCAGTCATTTTCCTCACCGTAACCATGGCCGAACTCCTCATCAAAAAATCCGACACGGTCAATAGCTTCGCGCTTCATATACATGCAAAAACCCACGGCTGTTGGGATTTCCGGGTAAAGCCGCAGGGAATGGTTGCGTACGGTTGTGCCAATCTCAGCAACATCGAGCTTCCGGAGCATGACGTCGGCCCATGCTGGCTCCATGATCGAATAGATCGATGCTTTATTGGAGAGAGGAGTTACCGTTGCTGTATCCTCTTTTTCTCCGCAGATTTTTGCCAGACCGGAAAGCCAGTATGGAGAAACCTCTGTATCGCTATTCAGAAGAACCACGTCGTGTGATGCAGTGAGGGGGAGTGCATAGTTCACCGTTTGAACGAATCCTCTGTTCTCCGGAAGAAAAAAAATACGAACACGGGAAGGATGATGATGTTGGATGTTTTCGAGATATGGGCGCATACGGGTATCGGTGCTGGCGTCATCGATCAGAAGAAGTCGGTGAGGCACATCCGTGGTGTATGCGAGAACACTCTCAATGCATCTCGTCGTTACTTCAAAAGCATTATGGATTGGAATAATGATGTCGACTGGGCGCGGTTGTGAGACAAAGATGGGTGGCGTCGAAGCGACGGGGTGTGGAGGAAAGCCTGGGAGCCGCCATTTTCGCGTAAAGTGAAGGAATGGATAATCACAGACGCAACGATGGACTAGCATGTGCCATTGCGCTTCCGCTTTGCGAAGGACCCCCGTCCACCGCCAGCTGCGGGTCCGAGTTATGCGCTCTATTCCCACAGTTTTTGTCGCAAGTTCCATAGCGAGACGATCCCGACCCTCCCGCACGCTCGTGAGTTCCGTCTCCAGCTTGTCCCGACCCTCCCGCACGCTCGTGAGTTCCGTCTCCAGCTTGTCCCGACCCTCC
>Ga0209541_10006120_pt1 | contig 20704 bp, 21 predicted proteins | sample RifCSPlowO2_01_FD_184027 | JGI IMG/M metagenome (GOLD analysis project Ga0209541, IMG submission 184027) | Groundwater microbial communities from Rifle, Colorado - Rifle CSP2_plank lowO2_0.1 (SPAdes) (version 2) | ecosystem: Environmental > Aquatic > Deep subsurface > Groundwater | place... | reverse complement strand
CTACTGCTAAATTGGTGCTGGGTGTTGAGGTGCCAATACCAACATAACTGAGAGGACTGACCACTAAAGCAGGAGTGGAAGTTCCTATGGTGAGTAAGCCGACTAAAGTGGTGGTGCCGATGCCGATTCTGCCGCCGGCGCCCGAGTCAATATACAAAGCAGGTGTATTGGTGTCAGTACTTGTACCCACGCTAAAATCTCCCCAGACATCTAAGGTGTATCTGGGAGTGGTGGTACTGATGCCAAGATGAGCATCTAAAATATTCAGATAATCAGTAGTTTGGTTGTCAAAAACTAAACGACCGGCTGAATCACCCAAACCAATCCAAGTATCATCAGCCATTGTAATATTGCCGGAAAAAGTAGTGCTGGCTGCTTTGAGATTGTCTGTGTAAAGATTCAGCCAGGGATAAGCCACAGAACCCAAGCTGTAAAAAGAGGCGGTTTCGGGCAAAATGCTCCGGGAAATGGTTGTGCCCAAAATACTCAAGCCGGTATAAAAAGTACCTGTGCCTCCGGTGGTATTGGTGGTGGGCACAGTAGCAAGAGTGCCGCTGGTTCCGGTGTCAATTAATGAAGTAGCGGTTGTTTGCCAATATTGGTCTTGAGCTCCCTGTGCTCGGCCGTAAACGCGATAACCAGAAGCTCCGGAAACCGCATCCCAGGAAAGACTGACCGCATTAGTAGTCACGCCATCTACTACAGCTGAAACTTCGGTAGAGCTTGCAGTTTCACCATTGTCATTCAAAGCTGTCACCACATAATAGTAAGTATCAGCGACCAGGGTCCCGCTGCTGGAACTGGTGGCTTGAGCTGAAACATTGGAAGAAGTAGCCAGAGCATTAACAATCAAATCCCCGGCATTCAAGGTAAGATTGGCCGGAGAAGCTAAAACAACATTGCCCGAGAAAGTGCTGGCACCGGATATCAGGGCAGTACCAGCCACGGTTAAATCGCCTTCAGCGTCTACTTTAAATTTTTCTGCTCCGGCCATCGCTAAACCCAGAAGAACCGAATTTGCAGAGGCCGAAGCAGGATTGATGTATACGGTAGCTCCTGAAATCGTGCTCCCGGGAGTACCGGTAAATGTTGCCTGGCCGCCAGCCGTCAAAGTATAATCTGTTTTAATACTGCCCTTGGTGTTCAAATGGCCGGCCGTGCTAATGCTCCAATTTTTGGTATCAATGAGCCCCACGTCTCTTTCTCCTCCGCCGATTCTGAAAGAACCATATTGCCCGAAAAATCCGCTCACATTCAAGCCGCCGACGGAAATATCATTATAGGTATTGCTGCCGTTGGAAGTGATGAAATGAAGGTCAAAGTCCGAAGCATTCATAGAATCAAACAGGTCGGCATTTAAATTAGGAATCAGGCCTCGGTTGGTAGTGATAATCGTGCCTCCTCCCAAATTAACATTGGCTCCGGCCGTATCAATCCCGCCGAACGCGCCCAGGGTCCCGTAAACAAAAAGGCTGTCCAAAAGTTTGGAAGCCCCCTTGACCAAAAGAGTTTTTCCCACCTCAACATTGCCTTCCAGGTAAACGTTTTCGTAAGTGATGTTCCCGTTTTTGGTCACAAAGGCTAGAGTAAACTCTCTGCTGGAAAGATTGTCAAGGTAATCGGCGCTTAAGTTTTCCACCGTGGTGGTGGAAACAACCACGATGGGCGCCACGCCCTGTTCCACCCAAGACCTTATTTGCCCCTTGGTCTCAATATGCCCGTAAATTGAAACATTGCCGTTCTTATCTAAAAGCAAAACTTCATTGGCGTGGGTGCCGGGCTGGCTGCCCTGGAGAGTTAAAGCATCTTTAAAAAAATTATGAACCGCCATCGTTGCCTTATCCAGATTGCCAAAACTGACTCCGCCCACCAAAAGTAAAATAATAATCATGGCCACGATAGAAACGGCAATGGCCTTGGGCGTGGAACGAAAATATTGATTGGACAGGCCATTAAGTCTGCCCAGCTTTGTCGTAATGCCGACAGGTATTCTTGCTTCCATGGCAAGAAGCAGTCTTTCTAAAACTTTTTCTTCTACCGATGGTTCTTTCGACGGTGCAGCCAGCATGGGCACTACTTTTGGCTTTTCTTCTATGGCCGCTACTTCTTTTACTTTCTCTATGATTGGGACTTTTTTCGGGATTTTTTCTGGTGTCCTTACTAAAACTTTTCCCAATTGAGAAATGATTGTTTTGAAAATTTTCGGTTTCTCTGCTACTTCTCCTTCTCCCAGGGCCATGATATCCTTTTGCATGGTCTTAATCAGGCTTGGCTGAAGAGGGAGAGCGGTGCTGACAGGTTCTACTACTGCTTGTTCTTCTTTTTTCTCGGGTTCCTTATTTTCCAGGGCCCCGGAAAGATCAATCGGTTCTTGAGGAAATTGAGCCAAAATGGCTTGAGTGATTTTCCCTTTGTCCGCGGTGTTAAAGAGATGTTTCGGCAGAACAATTTTGAGGCCCTGATTGTTGAGATAATCATTCAGAGCGCTTTCGGTAATATACCAGTTTCTGCCAAATTTTTTTGCTTGTAATTTTCCTTGACGGGCGAGCAAACTTAAATACTCCTGGGAATAGGGTGAGGTTTTAGCGGCTTGCGCTAAAGTAATATATTTTTTGTTTTTGGCTTCCATATTTTTTATCCAGCGATGAGGAGAGTTCCCCTCATCTTCACCCTTCGCTTCGCTCGGGTCCTTGACAAACATTGAAATTTGGCTAAAATATAGGCGAAGATCCCCCAAAGAAAAAACGCCTTTGAGTGTCGCAACTTGACGGTATGTATTTCTTAAGGGGTCTTCTTTTTTGGCGATGAGGACTTCGTCCTCATCTTTACCTTCGTCCCGCTTTGCGGGACTCGGTATCCGATATCACATCGGATAGATTATGTTATTATCGGTTCATGAGAGGGACGTGTCAAGACTAAAGCTGTGGATAAGTTATTTAACGTAAAAGTGTTCTTTTGAGAGATCTTGCCTTAAGTATTTTTAACTAAGTAGTAAGATTAAAAAGAAGCTTTCGCAGGCCCGTTGGCATGGCTCCGCCCAAAGGGCGGACAATGGGCCGAGCATGCAGGTTGCCCGAGCCGCTGGGCGAGGGACAACCGGTTCTTTGTATCTTACTGCTGAGTAAAAAACTTGACATCGTCTTTTGGTACGCTAAAATGAAATAAGAGCTGTGCCCCGCACCACAGCAAGCTGGGTACGGGGTAAAGATAACATTATAAAACATTGATAAACACAGTAGTAAACATTGATATCTAATGACGAAAAAATATTTTACGATTAAAGAAACAGCGAAAATCATCGGCGTAACCCCTTTAACGCTGCGAAACTGGGATAAAAACGGTAAGCTAAAAGCCTATCGGAATCCTATCAACCATTATCGGGTTTACAAGCCGGAGGAAATTGAGCTTTTTCTTAGGAAAATCGAATCCAGCAGACATATTATTTCCGGATAAAAAACCGGCCCATAAGGTGGCCGGTTTTTTGTTATTAATTTTATTAATTAATATAACAGTTCTATTGCTTGGTCCTTAAGCCATTGGGCATATTCCTTAAAAATATCAGATAATGATTCTAAAGTTTCTTCGCGGTTGACCTCGGCCAGAAAAAAATCATCGGAAAACTGTGTGATAGCCTGGCTAGTATTTTGAACATAGGGCAAAAAGTCATAATAAGTTTCCAGCAAATCACCTTTCCCAAAAAACACTCCAGCTGTTATTAAAACAACGACCAAAACCGCTCTCAAGGCCGGATTTACCTCTCTAAAACTTAACGTTATTTCAAATAATCTCTTGACCGGCAGATTGGCCGGGGGAGCAGGGCGACTGCTTTTCCTCGGCTGGTTTTTTAATCGCTTACTCTTTATTTGATTTTGATAAGCTTCAACTTGTTTTTGATAATCCTGGAGCCAGGCCGCGGTGGTCACCCAATTATTGCTGAATTTCAGGGCTTTTAATTTCCCCTGTCGCGCCCTTAAACTTAAATACTCCTGCGAATAATGGCAGAATTTTGTCGCCTCTTCCAGGGAAAGATAGTTGCTCATTCCTTAATTCTCTCTTAATTAAAAACCCCCGTCAATGGGTCTTAATGCTTTGGATTATGCCCAAGCCGATACAGGTCAAAATTAGGCCGCTACCGCCATAGCTTACCAGGGGTAAGGCAATGCCGATAATGGGCAAAAGGCCAAGATTCATGCCGATATTGATAAAAATCTGCAGGGCTAAAAGAATCGCCAGGCCCGCAGCAAAAATACGAGGGAAATTAGTCTGAGCGGCGAGAGTGATTTTAATAATGCGCCAAATTAAAAGAGAGAATAAAACAAAAATGATTGATACGCCCAAAAGCCCGAATTCTTCGGCTAGGGCCGCGAAGATGAAATCGGTCTGCGGCTCGGATAAAAAGCCGTATTGAGTTTGAGAGCCCTGTCCCAGTCCTTGCCCCAAAATTCCTCCCGAGCCGATAGCAATCTTGGACTGGGTCTCGCTCCAACCTATACCCAAAGGCTCAAATTGGGGCAGCAAAAAACTGATAATCCTTTCTTTTTGGTAGTCCTGAAGCATAAAAGACCAGCCCAAAGCTAAAATCAGAAGCAGGCAAAGAATGATGATTAGGAAAGCCCTGATTTTTATCCCAGAAATAACCAAAATAGCCAGCCATAAACTGATAATCAACAGCACCGAACCAAGGTCTGGGTGGAAAAAGATTAAAACGCTGGGAATCAAAATATATAAGGTAGAAATCAAAATATGCCTGAGCCGATAGACCTCCACGTGATAAATAGAAAAGTATTTGGCTAAAAGAATAATTAAAGTCAGCTTGGCAAATTCAATGGGGTCAAAAGAAACAGGCCCCACTTTATACCAGCCCCTCACTCCCCTGGTCTCTTCGGCGAAAAAGAAAAGGCCAGCCAAAGCCAGACAGCTCAAGACGTAAAGAATAAAAACCAGGTAGGGGTCATTCCTCAACAGGCGCCAGTCCATCAAAGAGAAAACAAACATTAACAAAAGACCGATGGCGGCAAAGACAAGCTGTTTTTGAAAATTCAAAAAATCGGCCTTACTCAACGAACTGGAGTATAAAGACAAAAGGCCGATGCCTATTAATAAAACCGTACCAATGACTATGGGCCAATCAAGCCGCTTCAGATGAAGTGCGATACTATTCATATAATGAGTCCCGTAAAACGGGACGAAATTAAAGATGAAGCATTACTTCATCGCTTTTTATTGAACTAATTTCAAAAACTCTTTCTCATTGATGGTTTTGACGCCAAGTTCCCTGGCCTTTTCAACTTTCGAACTAGGGTTCGCTCCCACCACTAAAAAATCAGTTTTCTTGGAAACCGAAGACAGGGGGTGCCCGCCCAGTAGCCTGATTCGCTGATGGGCCTCGACCCGAGTCATGGAGTCCAAAACTCCTGTGATCACCAGGTTTTTGCCAGCTAACTTACCTTTCTCAGCCAACGGTTTCTCCGAAGGTATTATTTTTACTCCCGCTGCAAGCAAATCGTCAACCATTTTCATATTTCGCTTGTTTTGAAACCAATGATAGACGCTTTTTGAAACCTCAACGCCTATGTTGGATAAAGATTGCAACTCTTGCTCCAAAGCCTCTTGCAATCTCTTACTATTACCGAAGTGCTGAGCGAGTATCAGCGCCGTCTCCTCCCCGACATGACGGATGCTTAAAGCGTAAATAAAACGACTCAAGGGGACTGCTTGACTGTGGCGAATAGCTGAAATAAGGTTAGCGGCTGATTTTTGGCCAAATCTTTCCAGCGGTAAAAGGTCCCCCTCTTGCAATTCGAATAAATCCGAAGGTTGAGAAACAAGATTTTCGTCTACCAGCTGGTCAATGATTTTAAGACCCAAACCCTTTATATCAAAAGCCTTCTTGGAAACAAAATGGTATAAAAACTGCCTTTTTTTCGCCTGACAGTTTGAGTTAGGACAACGCCAAACTTTCTCTTCTGCTGGTTTTTCTAAAAGCGAACCGCAAACAGGGCATATTTTAGGGAATGGGAATCCCCTCTCTTGGCCCGTTCTTAACCCTTTTAATACTTGGGTGACGGCTGGAATGACATCGCCGGCTCTTTCTACAATGACCGTGTCGTTGATTTTCACCCCCAACCTTTTAATTTCATCCTCATTGTGCAGCGTGGCTCGAGAAATAGTCACCCCTCCCACCATCACCGGTTCCAGTACAGCTACGGGAGTGATGGCGCCCGTCCGGCCGACTTGCACCTTGATGTCTTTGATTTTGGTGGTGGCCTGCTTGGCGGAAAACTTAAAAGCCCTGATCGCTCTGGGACTCTTGCCCACTACCCCCAATTTCTGGAAAAGCGCATTGTTGTTAACCACTGCCACGACCCCATCAATCTGAAAGGGCAAATTATCTCTTTTTTTGTGAATCTCTCTCCAAAAATCAACTACCTGGAACAACGTGGCGCATACTTGGCCGTTTTCAGCCCTGAACCCCAAATCTCTTAAAATTTGGTGTTCCTGGGAATGTTTCTTTTGTCCTAGTGAGGTAATTAAACTATAGGCTAAAAACTTCAACGGTCTTTGGCTGGCCAGTTGAGGATCCAATTGCCTGATAGAGCCGGCAGCCAGGTTTCTCGGATTAGCATAAGGAGGCAGGTCTTTTTTTATTCTTCCTTTGTTAAATTTCTCAAAATCTTTTTTCTCCATATAAACCTCGCCTCTCACCTCAATTAATTGACCTCCCGAGGGTGTCGCACCCTCGGGAGGTACGCGCAATCGGAGCGGGATGCTTTCAATGGTTTTTAAGTTCTGGGTGACATCCTCCCCTATTGTACCAGAGCCTCTGGTGGCGCCGGTTTTAAAAATGCCGTTTTGGTAAATCAAAGTGACGGCAAAGCCGTCAATTTTGGGCTCGCAAAAGTATTCAAAACGCTCACCGGGCACCAGCCTCTTTAAATAGTTTTCCCAATCAGTTAATTCTTGCTCGGAAAAAATATCTTCAATACTGAGCATCGGTATTTTATGCCCTACTTTCTGGAATCCTTCTTGCGCTTTACCGCCCACGCGCTGGGTGGGAGAATCTTGAGTGATGAGTTCTTTGTATTGCTGCTCTAATTGATAAAGCTCGTGTTTTAAAGAGTCTAAAGCAGCGTCAGAAATCTCCTGACGGTCTAAAACGTGATACAGGTATCTGTGATGATTAATTACTTTTTTTAATTTCTCAATACGTTGTTTAGCTTGCTGCTTTGTCATGATTAGTACGTTATTGCAATGGCTCTTTTGGTTTCTTTATAGGTGCCGACCGAGGTTATGCAGTAATATAAACCTGTTGCAGTACACTTCTCTTCGGGCCCCCCTTCGGTTGCTGGCCCCTTATAAACAAAAACTTGATACTTTGCGTCATTGGATAAAGTAATGACTGAACCTGCTCCAAGAGGCGGATTGTCTCGCTGCATCAGGATGGCCTCAATTCCGGCATCGGCCGCGTAAAAAGCCAATACCGAATGGCCCATAGCCCTCATTGTTCGAGTCTGGCCTAAAAAAATACTGTTGAGGCCCAAAGCAATGGCTAAAAGCGTAGCCATGACCATTAAGGCCAGATAAAGCGAAACGCCTTTCTGTGTTGAAATTCGAAATTCGAATATCGAAATTCGAAACTTATGTTTTATATTTTGAATTTTAGTCATTTGGATTTGTTTCGTGCTTCTGATTTCGTGCTTCTGATTTACTTCCTGACGTCGGGGTTTCTTTGAGAAATAGTAGTTTGAATGGCTATTTTTGCTCCTGCCTCGCCTTCGACCTTCAAAAAGACAGTGACCTTGGGTTGCAAATAATCAGTCGGGGGCTGCTGGGCGCCGGTGATATAGACATCAAACAAAGATACGGTCAAGCTGGCCGAGGTCAGATAGCGGTTGTTAATATCTTTTAGTCTTTTATTGTCCAAACAAAATTGCTGGCAAGTCCCTTGATAGGTTCTAAATTTCAGACATTGGTCTTGAAAAGCATAATTCAGCTTAACGGTGCCGGTACAAGCCCCGGTCAGGTCTTTCTTGGCCATTCTGACAGCCCTGGACAGATACTCCATCAGATAAGAGGTTTGGTTCAAAACTTCTTGGGTGGCTAAACTCTGCCTTTGGGCTTTCAGAGAAGAAATAAAAATACCGCTGCTCGCCCCGACCAGCAAAGCAAAAACAGCCGTAGCCACCACCATCTCAATTATTGTGAATCCTTTATTATCCATAAGACTATCGCCAATTATATAATTCAGTTGCCACCGTCACCTGATGGGTTCTGCCTCTTTCCGACCAGCTCACCTCAACCGAAACTTCTAATATATCGCTGCCTCCGGACGTAATCGTGATTTTTCTTTGAAAGTTACTCTGGCTGCCATCTAAAAAATTGACGACTTGCCAATCACTTGAAGCTAAGCCGTTATCCCAAGTGCTGTTTGCTAAAAAATTGGAGTCTCTGATATTCCTGATAGTTTCAATGCCTTCTTGGGCCAGATAAGTGGCAGCCAACTGAGCAGAAGCAATTGAAGTAAAGGCAATTGTTTGCTGAATTAATGAAAAAGCGCCCATCGTGCCTACGGTCAGTAAAAATATGGCTACCACGATTTCAATTAAAGTGAACCCTTTCATTTATTATTCAACGGCAATTAAGCCGGCTTTATTCACCTGTATTATCTCTGTCTCTTGCGCCAGAAGCGTAATTAAAACTACGGCCGCATCCGGATTAAAATAAACACTGGGGTCGGGCGGCACAAAAACAACGGTCAAAGCAGAAGCAAATTCTGGAGAGAGAGCGCTGATGACTACTTTTCCCTCTAAAGTGATTGTTTCCACTTTTTCGCTGGAATCAGTATACTGCCGATCACCATCACCAAGGTCAGCAAACAAAATATATTGGTTGGACTGATTTCTATTGAAATAAATGCCATAGCCCTTTGGCACCTCACCGCCAAATTGTTGAGAAGAGAGCGCTAATTCTTCGGCTCTTCTTAAGTCCTGAGCTAATTGATGAGCCGACCGCTGTAAAGCCAATCGCTGACTGCCGGCCCGGTAATTAGGCAAAGCCAAAGCAGTCAAAAGCACGATAATCGAGGTGACCACCATCAGCTCAATTAAGGTAAATCCCTTCGAAATTCGAAATTCGAATATCGAAATTCGAAACAAATTAGAAATTCTAAATTCTAATTTTCTAAACCCGTGTTTTGAACTTTGAATTTTGGGCATTTGAATTTGTTTCGTGCTTCGGATTTTGTGCTTCTAATTTTTACCACAGAAAATGTGAATACCAATTTATAATGATTTTCCCAAAAAATAAAGAAATGAATGTGCCCGCAACTAAGAACGGGCCGAAAGGCACCTCTGACTTCAAGGTTTTTTTGCCCAAAAATATCAGTCCTATGCCTATCATAGCACCACTCATAAAGGCCAAAAACAAAGCCGCTAAGATATTGGGCCAACCAAGTACTAATCCCATTAAAAAAGCCAGCTTAATATCCCCTATGCCCATCCATTTGCCCTTGGAAATTAAAACTATGAAAAGAAAAAATGCGGCCGCACCAAAAGCCGATATCAGGAAGTCCGACATCCCTGGGATGTCGGACTTCAAAAAATCGTAGACCAAAACCATGCCAATAGCCGGGTATATCACTTTATCTGGAATAAGATAATATTTTAAATCGTAGACAAAAATCACTATCAGAAAAGGAAGAATAAGATAATTGAAAATTGATAATTGAAAATTGAAAATTAGGAAAAATATCGCCGCAGTCGATATTTCGACTATCGGATATTGCCAAGATATTTTCTTTTGGCAATAACGGCATCGGCCCCTTAAGCTCAAAAAGCTTAAAACAGGAATCAAATCGGGCCATCTCAGCTGATGTTTGCAATCAGGACAGTAAGAACGGCCCTTGAAAAATCTTTTTTCTTGCTCAAGGCGATAAATAACGCAATTTAAAAAACTGCCGACCATCAGCCCCAAAACAAAAATAATAATATTAAAAAATAAATCCATCTCTATATTTTAAGTAACTTCGGGAGTCACTTAAATTATTCCATAAATACGGACTGGGGATAATTTGCCTTTTCCTTCAAAAATTCAGTAACAAATTCTCGATACTCTTCGCCGTTTCCCCAAAAAGGCGCATATTGCTCTAAAATTTCTTGAGGGGCCAAAATTAAAGACGCCCTTTGCCTTATTTTGTCCGGAAAACTTGAGAAACCATAATTCTCCAAAAAATTAAAAGCTTCTTTTGCATTACTCAAACCCTTTTCTCTCCAACCCGGTTGAAAAACATCCAAAGGATTGATAATGCTCACATAACGACTAACAGTATAAGATTGGAGCTCATCCTTGATTGCCACGCCCTTATATCTGCTTCCGAAAAGAGCGTCTTTTCTGCCATGAAGTAAATTAAAAGACCTAGCAAAACTATCATTTAATTTATGCATAAGCATTGGTATCGCCGTATCGGTGGTTGGCAATAAATAAAAATGATAATGATTACCCACTAAAGAAAAATCTAATAAATGAACCAGGGGCGGATGACTTCTAATGACGAATTTTTCTGGAATTTCTTCTCCTCGCAATAAAGCCCGGCCAGATTTCACCATATCTTTCGTTTTCATGTTGGTATCTTTTCTGCCCAAATTAACGGCGTAATACTGAAAAATAAAACGAAAACAATCGTCTTCCTCTCTAAAAACGTTCGTTAGCGCCCGAGAAACAATATGAACCGGCTGATCTTTCGCAAAAAAGATTTTTCTATAAGGCATATATTTAAGCGACTTCGGGAGTCACTTAAATTATAACATATTGCAAGTATTAAGTAACTTCGGGAGTCACTTAAGCTAACTTAAATTATAACATATTGCAAGGATTAAGTAACTTCGGGAGTCACTTAAGCTAAAACAAAAACCCCCTCCTTTAAAAGAGGGGGTAGTTTTCGGCTTATTGACAAAACAATTAGAAACAGCAGTCAAGTAAAGTCGGGGCAGCATCGGTACATTCAAAATTGCCCTGATGAGATGTGGCGTAATAAGTTGTGGCCGCAGGAGCTTCCAGTGTCGCATAGACGCAGAATTTCTGTTCGTCTCCAGCAGCCGTGAAATTGTCCCTCCAAACATAAGGAGTAGCAGTGCCAGTAGTGGGATCAGTCGGGACCTTGAGCATGTAACCGGTGATAACGGTCGGCCAAGTAGCGCCAGTGCTCTCAAAAAATTTCTCATTGGCGCCGTAAAACATTTCTTGAGCCTTGCCTATCTGACTCATGTCAGATTTCCTGACAGTGTCCCGGGCAGATTTTCTGACTCCGCCCATTGATACCAAAACGATGGAAGATAAAATGCCGATGATGGCAATCACCACTAATAATTCAATCAGGGTAAAGCCGCGACGTTTTTTAGTAAATATTTGTAACATATTAATATAATCCGAATCTACGAATATTATCCGAATGACACGAATATTCGGAGCATTCGGATACGCATTCGGAACATTCGGATTTTTTTGCTTTTGCTTCGACCTTTGAAAATTTTTAACTTAACTTCTTTTATTATATCACACCCTTACGTGCCAGTCATCTGGTAAAGAGGTAAAAGAATAGCGCCCATCAACCCGGCCACAATGCCTCCCAGAAATATCACCATTACCGGCTCCAAAACGCTTAAAAGATTGTCCACGGCCCGTTCCACTTCTTGGCGGTAAAAATCAACCACGCTCATCAAGCTTTCGTCCAGGGTGCCGGTTTTCTCCCCCACGGTCACCATTTGGGTCAAAATGGGCGGAAATTCTCCGGGATGCTGGGTGAGTACTCGGCTGATTCTCTCTCCTCTTTTCACTTCGTCCCTCACCTCAAAAACAATCGTTTGATAAACATCATTGCCTACGATTTCACCGGTAATTTCCAAAGCGCTGACAATGGGCAGGCCGCCGCTGATTAAAGTAGAAAGGTTCTCGGCAAAACGGGAGATATAGGTCATTTTAAGAAAAGAACCGAGCATAGGGATGCGCAAAATATATTTATCTTTAAATTTTTTGCCATTAATTGTCTTGAAATAGCGGAAAACGAAAATACCCAGCGCCAACAGAGCCAAGCCGGCCAGCCAACCCCAGCTTCTTAGAAAATCGGACAGGGCGATGACCATCCGTGTGACGAAAGGCAATTCCTGGCCGCTTTCCAGCAGAACTTCGCTCATGCTGGGGATAACAAAAAACATCATCAATAGCAGTACGCCAATCACCACTACCAGAATTAAGATAGGGTAAATCATGGCTCCCTGTATTTTGGAAGCCAAGTGATATTCTCTTTCCAAATGGTCGGCTAAATACGTCAGGCTTTCCGAAAGCGTACCCGAGGCTTCACCGGATTTAACCATGCTCACATAAAAAGCGGAAAAAAGATTGGGGAAAGCAGTCAGGGCTTGAGAAAAAAGCGTGCCGGCTTCAACCTCCTGGGCGAGGGCAAAAATTTTTTCTTTGAAATTAATGCTTTTGGTTTGCTCGGCAATGGAACGAAGCGACTGCACCAAAGGAATTTTAGCCTTAAACATCAGGGACAGCGCCCGGGAAAAATTAACAATGTCTTTTTTGGAAACTCTTTGAAACAATTTAATCTGCTTGGCATAAAAGGGTTGAGAGACGCCCGTCTTTTCCAAAAAAGTCACGAACAATCTGTTTTTTTGCAAAAGAGCCAAGGCGGCCTCTTGAGATGAGGCTTCAATGGTGCCGGTTTGCGCTTCGCCGGCTTTAGACCTGGCCTGATAATTAAACTTCATGAAATCAAATTTTTATTTATCTGGCCAACATCTTCAGCTCGGCCGGATTGAGGGAATAAGTCAGGGCGTTGCTCAAAGAAATTTCTTTTCTTTTAACCAGAATGGCTAAAGAGCGGTTTAAAGAAACCATGCCGGCTTCAATCGAAGTTTCAATCACCAGAGGCAGTTCATGAATTTTATTGTCCCTGATGAGATTAGCGACGGCCGGATTAGAAATCATGATTTCACAGGCCGGCACCAAACCCCCAGCAATGCGAGGCACCAATCTCTGGGAAACCACGCCCAAAAGACTGCCTGATAATTGGGCCCTGATTTGGCCTTGCTGGCTGGGCGGAAAAGCATCAACAATACGGTGAATGGTCTGACTGGCCGAATTGGTGTGCAAAGTAGCAAAAACCAAGTGCCCGGTTTCCGCCGCAGTAATGGCTGTGCCAATGGTTTCTTCATCTCTCATCTCGCCGACCATAATGACGTTGGGGTCTTGGCGAAAGGTTGAACGCAAAGCCTTGGCAAAACTTAACGTGTCTTCAAAAACTTCCCTTTGGTCAATAATCGACCGGTCTTCTTTGAAAATATATTCAATTGGGTCTTCAATCGTGATGATGTGTTCGGCTCTTTCATGATTGATTTCATCGATCAGCGCCGCTAACGTCGTTGATTTGCCCTGGCTGGAGGGCCCGGTGATTAAAACAAAACCCCGGGTAGCTTTAGCAAACTCGTGCAGAATCGGCGGCAGGTTTAATTCATTAATCGTTGGAATTTTGCTTGGAATTAGTCTCAAGGCGCACGAAACATTGCCTTTTTGGAAAAAGATATTCACCCTGAATCTGGCCTTATCTTCAAAATTATAGGAAAAATCAATTTCTTTTTCCCCGGACAAACGAGTGTACTGCTCTGGGGTCATTAAGGCTCGAGCCAGGGCTTGCGTATCCTGGGCTGATAATTTTTTCTCTTTCAATAAAGGCACCAGGGCTCCCGCGCTCCTCAAGACCGGCGGATGGCCGCAGGATAAATGCAAATCCGAGGCTTGCTGCTTGACCGTTAAAGACAATAATTCTTTTAATTGGGAGAGGTAATTGTTTGCCATAATTTTAATTATTGTTTTATTAAAAATTCCTTAATTCTATTCTCCGCTAAATCACAATATTTTCTATCGATATCATAAACAACATATTTCCTATTGGTTTTTAGCGCTGCAATACAAGCAGTCCCACTGCCGACAAAAGGATCAAGAATAACATCACCTTCAAATGTATAAAGCTGAATTAAACGGTACGGCAATTCTACTGGAAAAGGTGCGGGATGTCCTATTTTTGAAGCTCGCTCTGCGGCAAATTTCCAAATACTCTTTGTAAATTCTAAAAATTCTTCTTTTGCAATAGTGCTTTTTCTATTTTGCGGATTAAAACGGGTAAAGGTATCTTTACAAAAAACGAGAATATATTCATGAACATCCCGTAATACTGGATTGTTTGCTTTCAGATAAGTTCCCCAAGCTGTTGAGGAACTTGCACTACTTCCTTTGTCCCAAAGTAGTTCGCCCCTCATTAAAAAACCAATCTCACTCATATCTTCTATGATATAACTGTGAAGTGGCAAATAGGGCTTTCTACCCAAATTCGCAATATTTATACAAGCTCTACCGCCGGGGACTAAAACTCTGTATGTTTCTTTAAATACCCGTTTTAATAATTCTCTATATTCTTTAAGAGATAAATTTTCATCGTACATTTTGCCGACGTTATAGGGCGGCGAGGTAACCATTAAATGAACGCTGTTATCTGGAAGTTCTATCATCGCCTCACTGCTTTTACAAAAAACTTTGTTTATATTTTGCGGTTCAATTGGGTTCTCAACATATTCAACATTTTTCCCATTATTTAATCCCTCATAAAGCTTACTGTTATAAAATTTTGACGAGTCATGGTTAAATCGACCCGGCGCACCAAAAGTGCTGGTTTGTGTTCCATTTTTTCTTTTATAATCATGGTATATCATATTAATCTTCTTTCCAGTAATCTACCCATCTTTTATATGGGTTAAATTCTATTGTTGTCTTTTTCCATGGTATTTCTATGGCCTTGACATCTTTGTCTCTAACTAAACTTGATAGTGCTTCTTGAGTAATCTCCGCTCCTCTCGGGTTTGTCCCTGGTTTTGGAAGTTGAATATAATTTTCTCTCCCTATTTTATCGAACAACCTTCGCTGAGATTCCAATGGAATATAGTAAAATCCTCCTGCCTTCCCCCAGTTAATTTGGATGAGCAATAAATCGTAACTGGGATAATAATTTTTACGGAATTTGTCTGCTTTTTGGGCATCAACCGTCCAGACTAGTTTGACTCCTCCGAATCTAGCACCGGTTATTGTTTTAATAGAGATAGGCACCCCAAAAAGATTGGCATCAATTTCTGATTCGGTTATGGGGATTTCCGTCTCAACATTTTCCTTACCAAATTTATAAATAAGCAGTGCAGTAATAATCTTTTCGCGCAAAGAACCGACCTCCATTCCAATTTTTCCGGCTCTTGAGCTTTCTAATTCCGCTAACTGAAATAAATGTGGCAGACGTCTCTTAATTTTATCTATCAACTTTTCATCATTAAAAATTTCTATCAGTTTGCTTGACATATTCTTATTCTAAAACATTTTTATTGATAGCGCCATTGGACTCCTTGTCTTCGGCCGCAGACAAGACTTCTTCCATGGAGGTTAAGCCGGTTAAAACTTTTAAGATACCATCCTGCTTCATGGTAATCATGCCCTGCCGGTGAGCTTCCTCTTGAATCTTGGATTCGGTCGGCTCTTTTAAGATGATTTCAGCCAGCTGATTGGTCATTTCCAATATTTCATAGAGAGCCACCCGGCCGGAGTAACCGGTGTTTTTGCATTGCTTACAGCCCTGAGCTTCATAAATTTCCAAAGGCTTGGGAATTTTGACATCTTTTTTAATGACCGGAGGCAAATCATCTATTTCTTTTAAAATCATATCCCTGGTTTTAGGGTCGGGCGCGATTTTCTTTTTACAATCAGGACAAAGGGTTCTGACTAGTCTTTGAGCCATAGCAATGCTTAAGGAAGAAGGGATTAAGAAGGGAGCCACGCCCAAGTCAATGAGCCGGGGGATCACCCCCAGGGCATTGGTGGTGTGCAAAGTGGCCAAAACAATGTGGCCGGTCAAAGCAGCGTGGGTGGCCAGCGTAGCTGTTTCTTCATCACGAATTTCGCCCACCATGATAATGTCCGGGTCTTGTCTTAAAATATGCCTTAAGCCGTTGGCAAAAGTATAGCCGATTTCCGGATGAACCTGCGACTGGCTGATGCCCTCAACGAAATATTCCACCGGGTCTTCCAGGGTAATGATGTTGACGCCTTCTTCATTCAAAAGATTCAAAATGGCGTAGAGGGTAGTCGTTTTGCCCGAGCCCGTGGGACCAGTGGCCAAAATCAAGCCGAAAGGTTTATAAGCGGCTTTTTCCACCACGGTCAGGTTTCTTTTTTCCAAGCCGAGCTTGTCAAAATTTTTAACGCCTTCGGTCGGATCAAGCACTCTCATGACCACTTTTTCGCCCAAAGTGGTCGGGAAAGTAGACACTCTAAAATCAATGCTTTTATCCCCCACCCTGGTAGAAAAGCGGCCGTCTTGAGGGAGCCTCGTTTCATCAATCTTCAGATTAGAAAGAATTTTAATCCGGGCCACCACCGCCGGATGAATTTTTAGCGGCAGTAAAAGGCTGACGTGCAGAATGCCGTCCATTCTAAAACGAATTTTCAGCTCTTTTCTCCCCGGCTCAATATGAATATCAGAGGCCTTGCCCTCAACCGCCTGTCTTAAAATCACGGCCACCACTTTGGTAATCGGCGCTTCCTCGGCCATGCCTTCTTTTAAGGCAGGCACACCGACTGTTTCCGTCTTTAATTCTGTTTCTAATTCTTCCAAAGCGACGGTGACTTCTTTCTTTAAAGTGCGGTATTGTTTTAAAAGGCCATTAAAGGTAGTGAGGGTGATTAAGACAATCTTATAGTTGAATTTCCCCTGGCGCGATAAAAACTGCAGGGCTTCCTGGGCCTTCAGATCCTCCGGATAAACCATGCCCACTTCCAGCATTTTTTCCTTCTTGGACAAAGGAATCATCTGATAATATTTGGCCGACTCCTGGGGAATCAGCTCTAAAATTTCCAACGGCACCTCTTCGGGAATGATTTTTTTCAAAGGTATATTCAACTCTTCGCTCTTTAGACCGAATAAAACATCCTCCCCCACCAGGCCTTTTTCCAAAATAATTTCTTCGCCTTTCTTGCCAGAAATCTTAATGTCGTATTCCAAAGAAGCAGCCTGTTTTTTATCAATTATTCCTTTTTCAATTAAGTGCTCGATTAAAGACATATTAGTAAGGTATAAACGGATTCTTCCGCCCCACCGCTCCCTCGAAAGGCGCTATCGTTTCAAAAATCTGGAGTCCTTCTAAGTGAGGATCTTGCAGGACTGACCAGTTAATGATAATTTCCTTAGGCTCGGGCGTTATGGACAAAGGGGCAGGTGTCTCCCCTCCTCTTCTAGCCAAGCCTTGCCAGACAATGATGAGAGAGACGAAAACCAGCAAACCTAAAATTACAATCAGATATCTTTGCCGTTTTTTTGCTTGTAAAAAAGTGATGGCCATGAGGTTAGTATGAATGGGTTTTGATTTGCACCGTGAAGGTAAAAGAGTCGGTTGTTTTTACGGGCGAGGCAAAGGTGATGTTTTCCACCTCGATGATTCTGGCTGAATTTTCCAAAGCTACCAGAAAATTCTTAAAAGCCGGATAATCTCCTATGAGCTTGGCCAGCACTAAAATTTCTCCTTTATCCACGCTGCCTAGGGTGATCTCCCCCAAGACCAGGCCATGCTCGCTGGCGCTTGATTGCAGAAAATTAAACAAAGAAGGCAACGAAGGGGTTTCGGGCAAAGCGCTGGCTATTTTAGCGAGCACGTCACCATATCCTTCAAGCTGCTGAGCGGTTTCTTTGACTGCGCTAAAATATGCTTGCTTAGACTGCAACTCTAACTCCTTAGCTTGAATATTGAATCGTAGAACCTGGAGAGCTTGGTATTGCGGCCAAGCTAAAGTTAATCCTAAAATCAGGGCCAGGGCGAGACAAACGCTCATGATGATTAATTTATTCATTTTCATTGCAGTATTTGAGGGTTAAAATAAAGGTCGAAACTAAATACTGTTTCGCCCTTTTTGCCAATGGAAAGATTGGTCAAATCAACGCTTTGAACCTGCTCCTGCCCCTGTAAGATTAAGATTTGCTGGCCCAAGGTTTTAAAGTCAGGGGCTTGGCCAGAAACCAAAGCTTTGGCCTCCGCAGGGTTTAATTCCAGTTTGGTCAACCAAACCTTGGGCAGGGTATTTACTTCTAAAAAACTCAGAAAGTTTGATGATTTTTTATGGTCCTGAAGGAGCGTTGAGAAATCGTTAATTCTTTTTTTGGTAGCCAGGATCATGCTTTCAGCTACCCTGTCTTCTGGGGTGGCGACTTGAGTGATTTTCTCTTCCAAATTCTGCAGAGAACTAATTGCTTTGCCCTCAAGATAGAACAACAGAGCATATCCCAAAACAAGCCCTATCAACAAGGCGTAGCAGAAATAAGCAACGAAATTCTGCCATTGAGGCGTTTTTTTGACTGTTTTTGGGATAATGCCGACCATAATTTTAACTTACTCTAACCCTCTTAAGGCTGTGCCCAGGGCAATGCCGAAATTGGGGCCCATGGCTTTTAAATTTTTCTCTAAAATCGGCGGGTAATAAATATTGGCGAAAGGATCGGCCACGACCACGGGTTTTTGCAGCTCTTTAAAGAAATATTCGGCCAAACCCGGCATTAAAGCGGTGCCGCCGGCCAAGATAATCTTTTGAACTTCTTTCTGACCCGTCTTCTCTGTTTGGCTGAAGCTTGAAGAGATTTTTTTGATCTCGTTCAAAATCAAGTCGATCAGCGGCAACATGGCTTCCCGGGTTTTCATATCTTCCGAAGCCGTTAAGCCGTATTTCTTCTTGGCTTCTTCGGCTTGCTGATAATCCAGATTCAATCCTTTGGAAATAAGGTTGGTTAGATCATTGCCCGAGGTGTCAAAGCTGTGTGAAATTTTCAAAATACCCTGGTCAATAATGTTAATCGTGGTGCTGCGAGCGCCCACGTCAATCAAAACGACCGTCTCTTTTTTTTCTCTCTCGCCAATTAAAGCCCTCGCCAGACCGAAAACTTCTGCTTCCAGAGATAACAGCTCCAATTTGGCGTCTTGAGCAATCACTTGGTACTGCTCAATCACTTCGTTAGGCACGGCCACCAGCAAAATTTTAAAAGGAGTGATTTTTGCTCCGGGCTCTCCCCCCTTCTCAATAATCTGCCAGTCTAAGGTTACTTCCCGCAGAGGCAGAGGAATGTGCTGATGGGCTTCAAAACTGATGGCTTGAGGCAGCTCTTCTTCGGTCATGGCCGGCAGGCTAAAAGTGGTAAAGAAAGTGGAAAAATCAGGAATGGAAAAATAAGCTTGACGGCTTTTAATCCTGGCTTCCCTTAAAATAGCGTTGAGGGAACGGACCACATCCTGGCGAGAAATAGTCAGGGTGCTCTGCTCAAAAGTCCGGAATGGTTTTTCGTAAAGAGCTTCGGCCTGGATTTCTCCGTAATTATCCAGTTTTCTTCTCTTGCCCGCCCGAGACACTTCCACCACTTTGATGGAAAAGGTGCCGATATCCACTCCTAAAAAACCCTTGGGAGCAATTTTAAAAAAATCAGAAAACATAGCTACTTTTAGTATACCATTTTCAAGGAAAGCAAGTATGTGGATAAAATGCGGAAGCGGGAGGATTCGAACCTCCGAGACCCTTGCGGGCCTTCCGGTTTTCAAAACCGGTGCATTCGGCCGCTCTGCCACGCTTCCCAACTGGCGGGACACTCGGGTTAAGTACCCCAGTGAGCGCCCCTTATAGAGGCATTATCGCACTTTTTGGAGGATTTTGCCAGAGCGAAACGAGGTCACGTGGGTCGGCCTCGCTAACAAGTTTTCGTGATGGGATATTCTTAAATTAGTCCAAACTTATTTTAAAAATAATTCCTGATTTTTTGAATAATTTTTAAAGCAAGGAGGACCTATTCTTTGATCTCATCACGTACCCACCAAAGCTCATTACCTTTCCTCGCACCATAACCAATATATTTACTATCTTCACTAAAAATAGGTTTTGTTGTTTGAATATACTCCGGACTTCCATAACCATAAATTTCATCAAAAACCTCCCCCTCTCTTCCGTCTACAACTACAAAATATTTTCCTTGTTTTCCGGCTATATAAACTAAATGTTTGCTGTCGGGACTAAAAACAGGCGACGCAACAAGATCATAAGCATTACCCTTTTGGCCATCTAATACAATAAACTCTCCCCTTTTCGTGTCCTCAACCCTGTAAGCTAAATGTTTGCCATCGGGACTAGAAACAGGATATCCAACCTTATCATAAACTTCTGCCGAACTAATATCTATCAAACGTTTACTATCGGGGCTAAAAACAATCCCGGCAACCATAGCGGGTATCTCCCGATCATCTAGAACGATAAATTCCTTCTCTAGGGGCTTGGCTTGAGCTGTGTAAGCTAAACGCTGACTATCAGGGCTAAAAACAACCCGTCCGATACTATAATAGGTTTTCTTTTCACTACCGTCTAAAACTACAAAAAATCCAGGAGAAGGAGTCAACTTATTCGACGCAATAAAAGCTAAATGCTTACTATCGGGGCTAAAAACCGGGTGAATAATACTAGGGTAAATTTTTCCTTCTTGATTATGTTTTCTAATCAATAGCTTCTAACCACCTGCATAGGTGTTTGGTAATTCAAAGCCATGTGCGGACGTTCGTAGTTGTAGTACCGGATAAACTCCGGTATTTCT
>Ga0209541_10006111_pt1 | contig 20723 bp, 19 predicted proteins | sample RifCSPlowO2_01_FD_184027 | JGI IMG/M metagenome (GOLD analysis project Ga0209541, IMG submission 184027) | Groundwater microbial communities from Rifle, Colorado - Rifle CSP2_plank lowO2_0.1 (SPAdes) (version 2) | ecosystem: Environmental > Aquatic > Deep subsurface > Groundwater | place... | reverse complement strand
TTTTTGGGGTTTTGTTGAGTGTTGTGGAAACACTCAAGCTTCAAGGGAAAAATCCCTTAAAAGAAATGCAAAATATAATTCAAGCTCCAGAAAAGTAAGTAATTACTAGAAAAGGAAAGGTTTTTATTATTTAAAATCCTAGACATTAAAAATGGCAAATGACAGTGGTTTAGTAGATCAATACGAAGAATTGCAAAATATGAAGAAAGAGCTAGAAATAAAAGAAGAAAACCTAAAGAAAAATATTGTTAAATTGGCCATAGAAAAGAATACAAACATTTTGTTCGGTACCAATAAAAAATGCTCTATAAAAGAATATATGAAAATTATATATCCTGAAGACAAAACAATTATTATGAACCTAATAAAAGAAAGGGGATTTTATGATAAACTTTCATCGCTTAATTATCTTAAACTAGGCAACGCAATTGCCAAAGGAGAAGTTGATAAAGAGATTTCTGATTTAACAAAACAAGAGAAAGCATTTAGGCTTTATTTGCAGGAGATTAAAAAGTTTTAAATATCTTTGCCTATTCTCTTTCTTTTATGGTTAAAACAATAAAATCTAAATCATTAGAAATCCGTCTTTTTGATGACAGATCTATTGAAATAGAATCTCAAATGTTTAAAGATGTAGCTATTGAAATAAAAATTGTTGACCCAACAAGAGATATAAATTATCCAAAAGGCTCTATTTATGCTATTTGGTTGTACAAACCTGATGAAATAGGAAAAGCACATCCTTTTGAATACGACATCATTTTTGTAATGCCTAATGGAGAGATAATTCATAGAAAAGATAGAAGAGCTCTTGGAGTATAGACTATTATGAAAAAACCTGATTGGAGCAAAGCTGAAAGAGAAGCATATAAGCCAAGACCATACGATAGGTTACAAGAGCTGTATAAAGAAAGAGGAATTCCTGCCTCTGACCCAGCAGCACGAGCACAACTCCTTTCTGATATATTAGAATTAACCTATGCAGATGACCTTGGCATTTTGGTAATTTTAAATAGAGACGGAAAGGCAAAAACACTGAATTATTTAGAAGATGCGTATAAAAGCAGGTTGCATGATGTTCTTTCAGCTAAATTAGATAGAGTAAGTTATAGATACTAGTCTTCCTTTTAGGAAACAATACTTTGAAAATTCTAACTTAATGGCAGAAAGGCTAAAACAAGCATAACACCTATCCCTAAAATAAACATTGCTAATTGCTGAAGCGAATTCCTAAGAGAAACCTCTTTATGCAACTCTGGAATCAAATCAGAGCCTGCTATGTAAATAAATTCTCCGGCAGCAAAAGGCACTAAGAAAAGAACAATGCCTTGAATCTGTGAACTTAACAGCAAAGTAAAAATCGCTCCAATAACAGCGGTTAAGGCTGTCAAGAAATTAAATAAAAGTGCTTTTTTCCTCGTAAATCCTCCATGCAACAAAACCCCAAAATCTCCTATTTCCTGAGGTATTTCATGAAATAAAACTGCCAATGTGGTTGCAATGCCTAAAGGAATATTCACTAAATAACTGGCTGCAATTAAAATTCCATCTATGAAATTATGGGTAGCGTCTCCTAAGAGATTCATCATTGCAAAAGGGTGCACATGCACTTTTGAAGGAGAGATATGACAATGACGCCAATGAATGAACTTCTCTATCAGGAAAGAAAAAACAATCCCGAAAAGAACTGACAAAGAAACAGATAGAGTAAAACCAATCTTCTCAACAGATTCAGGCAGTAAATGCAAGAAAACATCTCCAAAAAGCGCTCCTGCAGAAAAACTGACAAAATAAAGCAATATGCTCTTTAATGTTTTTGGCTTAAATAAAAGAGTGAAAACACCAATAAAAGAGACTAAGCTGACAAGAAAAACACTCAGCAAAGTATAATTCCAGATAGCAGTCATATACTCTTTCTTAAAATGAGATTATTTAAGGTTTTTTATAATGAAAAAAATTTAAAGAAAGCTTTAAAAAGATACTTCTTGTTTTTCTATATTATAGCGGGATAGGGCAGCTAGGAGTGCCCGTCGAATCTCAAAAAGATGCGGAAGGCTCATATGGCAATGCCTTAGACACCCGGAAGAGCATAAAGAACTCTGGGTAAAGGTCGTTGGTTCAAATCCAACTCCCGCTATCATTTTTAAATGAAAAAAACAGCATTAATAACAGTAGCAATTCTTCTTTCAATGAGTTTAATCCTCAATCTTTATTTCATTACACAAAAAAATTTTGATATAACTGGATTTTCAGCTTTAGACACAACTAATTATGCAGAAGCAAAGATAAGTATAACTGAAGATTCTATCTTCTTAACATCTAACTGCAAAACACTTGCAATGATAATAAGTAAAGAGCAAACCCAAAATATTATTTTAGGGGCTATAAATCAAACTACGCCTAGACCATTAACCCACGACACTATAAAAAATATTCTTGATGTTTTTGATATTGAAATATTGCAAGTGCAAATAAATGATATGAGAGAAGAAACATATTTAGCAAAGATCTTCTTAAAAAAAGAAAATAAAATTGTAAGCATAGATGTAAGACCTAGTGATGCCCTCGCAATTGCTGTAAGGTATCAATTGCCAGTCTTAGTGAATAAGGATCTCTTAGAAAAGCACGGGCAAGACAGCTGTTAAATTTAGAGAAAGAAAGCCTAAAGGTTTATAAATCTAGCAATTGCCAAGCAGGATATGAAGGAAAAACTTATCTGCGGTATTGATGATTCGGGGCGCGGGCCAGTCATCGGCCCAATGGTTTTGGCAGGAGTCTTAATAGAAGAATCCAAAGAAAAAAAATTGAAAGAATTAGGTGCAAAAGACTCAAAATTATTAACTAGGAAAAAAAGAGACAAAATAGCAGAAGAAATAAAGAAGATAACAAAATACGATATAAGAATTGTTCTGCCTAAAGAAATTGATGAAAAAATAATGTCAGGAACTAACCTAAACTCTTTAGAAGGCGAAAAAGCAGTTGAAATAATAAACAAGCTAAATCCAGATGTAGCTTATCTTGATTGCCCTTCTCCAAACTTAAAAGCATGGAAAAACTTTGTCTATGAAAGATTGAAAAATAAAAATGTCGAATTAATCGTCGAGCACAAAGCCGATAAAAATTTTCCTGTAGTAAGTGCAGCTTCTGTATTAGCAAAAAATACAAGGGATAAAGAAGTCGATAAAATCAAGAAGATAGTAAAAGTAGATTTTAAAAGTGGCTATTCACATGATCCTGAAACGATTAAATTTCTAAAAGAGAACATAGACAAATATCCTGAGTTTTTCAGAAAATCCTGGATGACATTCAAAAACCATAAAAATGCAAAAAAGCAGAAGAATCTAGAAGAATACCAAAAATAAGCATTCCAAAACATTTAAAAAAGAAGAGTTATGTTTCAAAGCTGATGACGACGATAAAAAAACTAAGATTAAGAGGTTTTAAGTCATTCCCTAAGCAAGTAGAAATACCTTTCGAAAAAGATTACTCGGTTGTACTTGGTCCGAATGGCTCAGGAAAATCATCTTCTTATGACACGATTATAACTTTAAACAATGGGCAAGAAATAGAGCTTGGAAAATTAGTAGGAGAGGCCTTAGAAAATGCTCAAGAGACAAAACAGTTAGATGATGGAATTTACTGCAAGGCTAATGGAACAAAAATTCTCTCAGTCAATCCTATAAGTATGAAATTAGAAACAAAGGAAGTCACAAAATTCATTAAAAGACAGGGAGAAACTCTTTATCATTTAAGGACACGAACAGGTAAGGAAGTAAAAGCTACAGGCTGTCATCCAGTTATGGTTTTCAAAGAAGGGATGCTCAAGAGCATTCTAATTAGAGATCTCAAAGAAAAAGATTTAATCGCAACACCAAGAAAGATAGTCATTAACACTTCAGAAGATTTTGACAAAGATAAAGCAAGATTACTTGGCTATTTGATTGGAGATGGATATATAGCAGAGAATAGGATAGAATTTGTGAATAAGGATCTAGAAATCATTGAAGATTTTAAAAGAATAGTGCAAAAGTTTTGGAAAAATGCACTCTTGAAAGAACGAGATGAAAAAGGTGTTAAAAGAATTTATATCAGAAATAAAGAACATGTACATGAAATAAGAGAATTTTTCTTGAAAGAATACAGGGGGTCTATTACGGGGGGTATCAAAAAGATACCATCTAAAATACTTTGTGCAAAGGATGAAGTAATAAGCGAAGTACTTGCCGGAATATTTGATACAGATGGAAGTGTAAGAAAGGATCTTCTTATTATAGAAACCTGTTCTAAAAATAAGGAGCTTATACATCAGGTGCAACGGGCATTATTGAGATTTGGGATTATAAGTAAAATAAAAAAGAGATCTTGTGCTGCAACTAATACAAAACAGAAAGTTAAAAGAGACTATTATTTTCTGTATATTTACGGTTATGAGAATATAAAAAAATTTTACATACACGTTCCATTACGATGCAAACATAAAAAAGAAAATTTAGAAAATGGCTTAAAGCAAGAAAAAGTTGCAAACCCCAACATAGATATTCTCCCTGAAGAAGTAAATACCCATATCAAAGAGCTAGCCGAATTACTAGGGTTAAAAGTTAAATTATTAAGAAAAGAATATCCAAAGCTTGCCGCATATTGTGAAGATCGCTGCCTTCCTTCAAGAGAGGGAGTGAAAAAAATTCTGCTATTATATCAAGAAAAATTAAATTCTATTTTGGAATTCATGGGAAGATTAAGAGTAGATCAAACCACCTTAGTAGAAGGTTTGGAAGTGCTTAATATTCCAGGAGGAACAGCTTCCAAAGAGATAGGATTGAATAAAGCGATCATAAAAAGAGATTGGGCAACTCATCGTTGGCAAGCAAAAGAAGAGAATCTCTTGAACTTCTATCAATTTATGAAAAACACGCTAATGATGCGTTTAAAAACAATTCAAAAAGGAATGAAAATTTTAGAAAATATAGCTTATTCCGATATTTTCTGGGATGAAATTGCTTCAATTACTAAAATTCAAGAAGAACCTTTTGTTTATGACCTAACAATCCAAGGAAATCATAATTTTATTGGAAACGGTATATTTATCCATAACAGTAATTTAACAGACGCCATCTGTTTTGTCCTCGGAGAACTTTCTTCTAAATTATTAAGAGCAGAGAAAAGCTCTAACCTAATCTACAACGGAGGAAAAACAAAAGAGCCGGCAAAAGAAGCTCAAGTCGATATTCACTTTGACAACAAAAATAAGGTATTTCCAACAAAAGAAAATGAAATCAAAATCACAAGAATACTAAAAAAATCAGGAAATTCAATCTACAAGATTAATGATGAGACAAGAACAAGGCAGCAAGTCCTGGAATTCTTAGCAGCTGCAAAAATCGATCCTGACGGCCATAATATTATTTTACAAGGTGATATAGTAAGATTCATGGAGATGAAGCCAGAGCAAAGAAGAGAGATTATTGAAGAGATAGCAGGCATTTCTATCTATGAAGATAAAAAGCATAAGGCAATGCAGGAGCTTGAAAAAGTAGATGCCAAATTAAATGAAGCAGAAGTCATCTTGAAAGAAAGGGAAACAAACTTAAGAGAGCTAAAAAAAGAAAGAGACCAGGCAAAAAAATTCCAGGAATTAAAGGATAAAATCAAGGACAATAAAGCAACCTATTTGCAAATACAGATAAAACAAAAACAAGAGAAGCAAGATGAAATTGAGAAAAGAATAGAGGAATTCAAGAAAAAGACAGAATCATTCCAGCAAAAAATCAAGGAATTGCGTAACAGCATACAACAAAAGAGGGAAGAGATTAAACACATCAATCAAGAAGTAGAGGAAAAAGGAGAGAAAGATCAATTATTGCTGCGTAAAGAGATTGAAAATTTAAAAACAGACATCATCAAGCACAAAACAAGGATTGAAACAATCAATGCAGAAAACAAAAAGATTATAGAAAGAAAAATCCAGCTTAAAAATAGTACCCAAGAGCTTATTACACAGATTAAAGAATTGGAAACAGAGAAAAAGAATTTAGAAGCAAAAGAAAAAACATTAACATTAGAAGAGCAAAAAACTCTTGCTTCTCTGGAAAAATTCAAAAAACAGCATAACCTAAGTGGATTCTCGAATGTGAATCAGCAGCTCTCTTCTCTTGAACAGCAAGTAGAAGAAAAAAGAAAAGAGATAATGAATATACAAGAGCAAAAACAAGAGCTTTTAAGAAATCAAGACAGGTTAGAATTGCAATTACAAGAAATAGATAATATTCTGCAAAGAGAGGAAAAAGAGAAGGAAAAATTCCAGGAATTAAAGAAGCTAAAGGACGAATTCAAGGAAATTGCTATAACACTATCAAAATCATTGAATGAAGATGCAGCCTTTACTGCACAACTGAAAAATGCAAGACTTTCTTTATTAAAAAATAATGAAGATTTAGCCAAACTAAAAATACAGAATATCGGCATTAAAGAAACAATTGCTGGTGACTTTGCAGTAAAAAGAATTTTGGCAATGAAAAAAGGCGTATATGGCACAGTAGGCGAACTAGGAAAAGTAAATAGCAAATATGCGCTTGCATTAGATATAGCAGCAGGTCCAAGAATTAAAAGCATTGTAGTAGATAATGAGATAACAGCTTCAAGATACATTCAGCTCCTGAAGGAAGAAAGACTAGGAATTGCTACTTTCCTGCCATTAAATAAGATTAAAACGAGAAACTTGCCGAAAGTTCCAGAGACAAAAAACATCCATGGATTAGCCATTAACTTGATTGAGTTTGATAAAAAGTTTCAGAATGTCTTTTCTTATGTCTTTGGCTCTACTCTAGTTGTTGAAAACCTAGAAACCGCAAGGAAGGTTGGCATTGGCAACATGCGCATGGTTACTCTAACTGGTGATTTAGTAGAGCCGAGCGGAGCCATGATTGGCGGTTATAGAAAGAGAGAAGGCGCTGGTTTTACTCAAAAAGAATTATCCTCTGACATCGAGAAAATAGGGCAAGAGGTAGAAAGATTAACTTCTGTAATCAGCTTAATAGATAAGAAAAAGGAAGACAATGAAGAAAAGATGCAAAAATTAAAGGAGAGAAAGTCAGAACTTGAAGGGAATATAATTAAGTTTGAAAAAAGCCTTGGCATAATAGATGATATATTAGAAGTAAAAGAAAAAAGAAACGCTTTGCTTTCTGAAAAAAAAGAGCACATTGCAAAAATAAAATCCCTTGAAACTCAAAAAGAGCAGTTCTCCAAAGAGATAGAAGCATTCCAAAAAAGTCGGGATAGCTTAAGAAAAAAACTAGAATCTCCTGAAGTAATTGCAACACTTGAAAATTTGGAGAAAAACAGGCAATCTATTATGGAAGAAAAACTAAAGATTAATTCCTCAATAACAAATATAGACAATAAGTTAAATTTATACAAAAATGAGAATGAAAAGATAGAGAAAATTTTCAGAGATCATGACAAAGAAAAAGATGCATTTAAGAGTGAATTAACTTCTATAGAAGAAATTTTGAAGAACAAGGAAAAAGAGCTTAAAGAAAAAGAATCAAAAGAGAAAGAATTCTACGGCAAATTCAAATATCTCGCAGGGAAGAGAAATAAGTTCTTGGAGATTATTCAAAAAGAAGATTACTTAATTATCCAAGAAGAAGAGAAAAACAAAGCGATAGAAGGAAAAATGCACGAAATTTCTATTGACAGAGCAAAAATAGTTGCAGAGAAAGAATCCTTGCTGCATGAATTTGAATCCTATAAAGACGGGAGAATAAGAAAAGGCGTTAACTTTGACGACCTAAAATTAGAGATTAAGGAATTTGAGAAGATGATTGAAAAGCTTGGAAGCATTAATTTAAGAGCCCTAGAAGTCTATGAAACTTTGGAAGTGGAGCATAAAAATCTAGTAGATAAAACTGAAAAGCTGAAATTGGAAAAAGAAGATGTATTAAACATGATGACAGAAATCGAGCAGAGCAAAAAAGGATTGTTTATGAAAACTTATAAGGAGATTGCAACTAATTTCAAAACAATCTTTAACAGCCTAACAACAAAAGGAGAAGCTTATATAGAATTAGAAAATGAAGAGGATCCTTTAAGCGAAGGAGTTGATATTAAAGTAAAGATTACAACAAATAAATACCTAGATATTAGAAGCTTAAGTGGCGGAGAAAAAACACTAGCTGCTCTATCTTTTATTTTTGCAATTCAGGAATATACTCCTGCTTCTTTCTATTTGTTAGATGAAGTTGATGCTGCATTAGACAAGCAAAATTCAGAAAAGCTCTCTCAACTTATTGCGCAATACTCCAAAAAAGCCCAATACATAGTTGTAAGCCATAATGACCAGATAATTTCAGAAGCTAATCAAGTATATGGTGTTTCTATGCAGGACGGCATTTCTAAAGTCGTTAGTTTGAAAGTGTAAACCAGTAAAATTTAAATAGACAAAAAACATCTTGAAAGTATGGAAAAATTAAAAAAAGCAGAAATGGTTTTTGAAAAAATTAATAAAAAACTGTCTAAAGCGTATAAAGGAAAAATAGTTGCTATAGATCCTGAAAGTGGAGATTATTTTATAGGTGATAACACTTTAGAAGCATACGAAGAAGGTATTAAAAAATATCCTGAAAAAGAGTTCTTTTTCAAACGTATAGGGGCAAAATATGCCTTTGTAGTTGGGGCATTTTAAGTATGAAGGGGCATTACTTATTTGGGCTTCCTTTTTTAATAATAGAGATAAATGATGAAGAAATCGAATTTTTAGTAGATACGGGATTCAATGGAGCTCTTTTATTGCCATTAAAAAAGATTAATGAACTTGATCTTAAAAGAATAGGATTTGCTCAATACGCTACAGTTGATGGGGCTATTATGGATTCTGAAATATACTCAGTAGAAATTGAATGGCTTAGTAAGAAAAAACAAGTCAGTGTTATTGCATCACAATCTGATTTTGCACTACTAGGTATGGAACTTCTAAGAAACACAAAAACAATCCTAGAACCTTCAAAAGGAATATTAAATATAGAATAAACTAAAAGAATCCTCTATGAAAACCTACAGAAAAGAACTCTGGTTTAATACAAAAAACAGACGTGAATTTATCAATATCACTCCATTAGTAGAGGAATGTTTAAAAGAGAGTAAGATTAAAGAAGGTTTACTATTATGTAATGCAATGCATATTACCTCAAGTGTCTTCATCAACGATAATGAATCTGGATTGCATCAAGATTTTGAGGAATGGTTAGAGAAGCTTGCTCCTGAAAAACCATATGTGCAGTATAAACACAATAACACGGGAGAAGATAATGCAGATTCTCACCTAAAAAGAACGATTATGGGAAGAGAAGTTATAGTAGCTATCACAAATGGACAACTTGATTTCGGTCCATGGGAGCAGATCTTCTATGGAGAATTTGATGGAAAGAGAAAGAAAAGAGTATTGGTCAAGGTTATAGGGGAGTAATAATACTTCATAATAATAGAATAAACAATTTTTAGTCAAAATTTTTAGAACTAAACTTTTAGCCTTTACAATCTTAGTAAAATCTATGTATATTTTTTAAAGTGTAAAAGGCCATCCCTATAATACTTTTCTGGCATTCTCAATATTAATTTTTGCTCTTTTCTCAGCATCACCAAGATAGAGTTCTAATTCACCGTTGATAATTCTTTGTTTCACTTCAGGTAAAGAGTCATAAACAACCAAAAACTCTTGATCTTCTAAACAGGTTTCTATTAAATTTTTTCCAGATTTCTTAGATTTTTTCCCCATTTCTTTTACGAAAGTATGCCCTTCCCCATACTGTGAATGTACCCAACCTTTTCCTCTCAAAATAGCAACAATTGCCTCACTTGGATTATCTCGCACAGATTGCAAATTAGCTTCTAATCTATCTTCATTAATAGATAATTGCGTAAGTGCCTTAGAAAGTCTGGAAAAGGATTCATAACTTTGGGCGAGCATCATTCGAGGTTGATACCTTTCTTCTACTGATCCTCTAAGATCTCGTTGAAAGTCAGTCTGAATCAAAGCATATAAAATATGCATTCCAGAAACACAAACAGGAACATTTCCTCCGATATTTTCATACTGAATAGGATTATTTTTTAGAGCATCTGCACTCGAGCCTCCGAGGCGCTCAGCATTATCTCTAGAAGTTACTTCTTTAATAGAAGAGGAATACATCTTTCTGACGTCATCAGCAAAATCGCCTAAAACAGCCATTAAAGTTACGATAGTATTTCCAAAATCTGCTAACCTTTCCTTTTGGATAATCTGAGTGGCAGTATAATCTGGTTGCAACTCTAATTTTTTTAGAACAGCTTCTTCAAATTCCATTGCTCTTCCTTCTCCTATAACAGCCTCTATACTAGCACCAGTTCCGACAATACCAGAAACTTTTCCTCGTAAATCCTCAGCAGCTAAGTCACATTTCTGAGTCCTTTCTGCAAATCTGGCAGCATATCCTGCTAAACCTCCACCAAAAATAACAGGAGAAGTATCTTGTAAATGCGTCCTTCCAACCTGTAGAAGATGCAATGATTGCTCACTTAAATCACAAAGCTTTATTATGCATTGAGTTACAGTTGGCCTAATGCGTTCCTTCCAAGTTTTCTTGTACAGATAAGATCTTGCTGTATCGACAATATCATATGAAGTGGTGCCAGGATGAAGAAGAGCTTTCGTTTCAAGACTGACAAATCTCCCAAACTCTTCAAGTACTGCCAATTGATCATGCTGAATTGAAGGATCATCTTCAGAGAACTTTGAATAATTCAATTTCAGTTAGATAACGCTTAAAGTAATTTGGAAATGCTAACAATTAGCTAATAATGATTAAAAATTTTTGGCTCAAAAAATCATTTTGTGAGTTTTGCAAAGTTCTCTTCAAGTAAAGCCATATTCAAGGGGTCTAATTGAGGCAAAGCTCTATCAACTTCTTCCAAATGCCTTATGTCAGCTTTGCCAAACTCGACTCTCGTTTCTAAAAGGACTCTTTGAATGTAAGCAAAGGTTCTCCACTCAGCCTCCGCACTAAGAAAATCTCGAATAGGATCAACATTTTTTCCGTATTTTCCATCAATAGGAGAAATACAAGTTAGCCGAAATCGTGCAAGAGCTTCCTCTTCTTTAGTTAATTTACTTACTAAATTAGATGGTTTATCTCCTTCCATTAATCTACTAAAACCCAAAACCCCCCTTCCTAGTTTAAGATAAATAAATCAATAGTAATCATCTTCACTTTTTGGCTTTTTCTTTTCCTTCTTTGTATCTTTTTTCTCTTCTTTATGCTCTTCTTCCTTTTTCTCTTCTTTATGCTCTTTGCGAACTTCCTTGTTCACTTCTTTCTTTGTTTCTTTCTTTTCTTTCTTCTCTTCTTCCTCAACCTCTTCTTCAAAGAACTCAATAACTTTCTTATGCGCTTTAGTGCTAATTAATAAAATGATAATAATTAAGATAATAACTCCTGCGATAATATAATTTCTATAAGTAATAAAGAAATTTTCAGAAGCTTGCTCTTCTTTTTTCTCTTCTTTCTTAGTTATTTCTCCAGGAGCCTTCACAACAATATTTCCTGCTAAATCCTTTCCGCAAGTTTCACATGGAATAGAATTGGTAATAGCAAAGCTCCCTTGTTTATCAGTTGTAAATTCTACTGTAATATTCTGCCCTTCTTCAAGTAATTCAGAAACTCCAAAGTCATTAATCTCAAAGCCATAGCCATTTCCCTCTCCATTGTCTAACGCAACTAAGGTTAATTTTACTCTATCTCCTTCATTGACTTCTATAGTATCTAAACTTAATTGATAATCCTTAATCTCAATTGTAAACTCTTTTAAAGCGATTTCTGGCAAGATCTCTTCTTCCATCTCTTCTATCTCTTCTGAAATATTTTCAGGAATTTCCTCTATCTCTTCTGACATATTCTCAGGAATTTCCTCTATAATTTCCTCTGGTATTTCAGCCTCTTCAATTATCTTCTCATAAGTTAGATCAGCCTTTCCATTCACAATCCCATTATAAGTGATTCTTAGCTCATTAACACCATCACCATCCAAATCAACATCCTTAGTTTCTCCTAACTCCATCCTTACAAAAACTGGCTCGCTCTCAATCCTTAAGGTAATGCCCTCCTCTGATAATTCATCAACATTCAAACTATGCTCTTCCTCATTTAAAGTAAAATTACTGCTATCATTCTCTCCTAAAGATTGAGTTATTTTTCCTTCAATGTCTAAATTAACTATCTCTTCTTCTTCACTAATCTCTTCTATTGCACTAATATTTTCTTCTATAGTAATATTTTGCTCTGGCGCTGCTTGAGGACCAAACAAATTCCTAAAGAACCGGCTTACTCTTCTCCAAAATCCTGGAGTAACTTTCTTTTCTTCCTCGATAGTTTCAGGAACAATTACACCATCTCCCTTCTGAGCCTCTAACACACTAATGCTGATAGTGTCAGAAGCTAAGATAGTTGTATCCTCTAACCTTACACTAATGCTTGCACTATAATCTCCTAAAGCTGTTTGTGTCCCGGGAGCAATGTACAAATAAACTATCTCTGCCTTATTTGGCTCTATATTAATAGCAGCAGGATTCAACTGAACAAAATTAGCAGCAGTTCCACTAACTCCTAAAATATAATTAGCAGCAACACTTCCCTTATTCTCAATTACAACAGGCAAGGTAGCAGCAGAATCATAAAAAACACTTATCTTTTTCTTTGCCTCTTCTATGCCAATGCTAGGCTTAAAGCATTCCTCTCTAGTCACAGTTGTTATTGTAATAGTATCTTCACTTTCTATCTTATCGCTATCAACAGAAGCTGCTTTAACTGTAATTGGATATTCTCCTGCAGCAGCGTCAAAAGGAGGATTAACCTCTAATGTTAAAGAGCTTTCTTCATCACTATCCAAGCTTACTAATCCTCTATCTAAACTTGCCCATTCAGGCCCATCCAATGCTAGTTGAAAATCATTATTAAATTTGCCTGTATTTTTTATATTAACGCTATAGCTATTTGACAATGAATTGCATATCTTGTCATTTTCTTTTTCAGCAGAAACAAAAACATCATAGCATCTCTGCACATCTGCCTTAAACTGATTAGTAGCCTCTATCTCTCCCCTATCACTTAAAACATCTAAAGTAATAATGCTGTCTCCATCATCCCTATAGCCAGGATTAAGAAGCAAATTAACACTATCACTCCTTCCTCCATCAATTAATAAATTGTCTCTGTCAAGATTTGCCCATTCAGGCCCTTCTAACTCTAATGCATATCTGTTAGAAACACTTCCCGTATTATCAATAGCAATAGGAATACTCTCAACACTATTCTCGCATAAGCTAATAAAATCCTTCTCTGGAGCAACATCAAAATTAAAGCAAGGCTCTACATTGATTAAGGCTCTGCTAGACTGAATTGAGTTTCCATTTACAGGATCAACAACCAAGCTAAAGTCCTTCTCTCCTAGAGCATCTACTGGAACACTTAGAAAGGCAAAAACACTTTTACTTTCTCCTTTCTCTAAGCTTAAAGTAGTTTCGCTTAAAGTAACCCAGTTTTGTGCTGCACCTTCAACTTCTAACCTATAAGTATCGCTATAATCTCCCGTATTTGTAATAATAAATTCATAAGAAGCAGTATCAGAAGGGCAGACATTTTGCATTTCACCAACCAAGCTTATCTCATAACTATAGCAATCCCTTAAGCTAACCTCTCTCCTTATGGTTTTGCTATCTTCATCACTACTTGCAGTAATATCCAAGGAATAAGTTCCTATGGATGTAGTGCTTCTAGGGCTTACATAAGTATAAAGAATTCTGCTCTGCCCTGGATTTAAAGAAAAGCCTTGAGGCACGCTAGTAGCAAAAGAAGAAGCGCTTCCGCTTGTCGTTATAGTATACTGTTTATTTAATATTCCTGTATTAGTAATTATTGAAGTGTATAACCCAGTAGCCCCAGGACACATAATCCCAGGATTTACTCCTTCTGCAAGATCAATCTCAGCCCTAACGCTAAAAAGAATACTGAAAAAAAACACGAAAATTAGGAAAAACCCCTTGTTTTTATCACTCATAGTTCAATCCACCTTTTAATCACTTAGGAAAGAGAATAGGCATATAAACATTTATATGTTGTAAAATAGAGGTTCTTTTTCTCAAATATTTAAAAAGGAAAAATAGGGGAAGATATTTATAGTTATTGTCTTATACTCTTATTTATTATGCCCTTTCTTAAATCTATGTTGAGGAATATTGCTATAGGAATATTTGCTTTAGGAATTGGTTCTGCTGCTGTAGCATTGGTTTCTAAACAACACACGCTTGATAATCGTGCAAAGAGTAACATGGCGCCTCATGCGGTCTATCTTAGAACAAAACCCTCGATTGAAGGAGGTATTACTGGAGATATTGACCTTTATGGAAAAACAAAAGATTATGATAATGACGGCAGATTAGAAGGTGTGCTTTATGCAGCAGATCGAGAAGGAAAGATAGCTGATTCTGCCTTAGTTAGATTTGGTCCTGATAGTAGTATAACATACACAAGATTTAGGGTTGTTAACGGAAACATTGAATATTTATTAAATTAAAATTATTTAAAAATAAAAAAGTGTTAAGTCCAGATTACTCGTAGCTATACACTCTAGGCCTCTTATCGATTTTTATTACCAAAATAAGATTCATATCATATTTTACCTTATAAGTTGCTCTATAATCTCAAATCCTATACCGAAAAATTTTGTCTCCGAATTCGTCTCTACCGATAAATTTTGCATCAGAAGGTACAGGATTTTCAGCAAGGTTCTTTAATCTATTTTCAATCCGATTTTTAATGTGACGATCCAACTTATTCAAGAATTTATCAGATCTTTGTGATAAATGAACTTCCAATCTTAGATCAGCCTCTTTGTTCTGCCTTTCTTGAGATCCTCTTCTGCTTCTCTTATTGACTCGATATCATCATCTGTCATAACCAAGTCTAAATCAACAACATGCTTTTTCAAATATTCTAAATCAGATTTTATTTCCTTCAATTCTTCTAATATTAATTGTTCGCCTTTCATAATCTATTTATTAAAAAATAGTTTATTTAAAACTATCGTTCGACCAGCCCTAAACTAAATATTAAAAAACAGTTTTAATTAAGATTTAGGATTGTTAACAGAAACATTGAATATTTACTAAATTAAAAAATAGATATGAATACACTAGACATATTTCCAAAAAGTGTTTAAAAAGAGCTACCAACCAACAATTTTTTCTATTTTTGCTCTTTCAATCTCTCTATCGTATTTGTCCTCAATATTAAGAAGATAACCATTTAAAGAGATATAGCTTCCGCTTTCTACAGGTGCAAGAATTTCTACAAAAACCCGATCACGGTCCAATAATTCTCTGGTTCTTATCACATGACGATCTTCATAAAGAGTAACCTCTGCTTTATCTTTAGAATACTCACTCATACTATTATAAGTTGCAAAGATTCCTAAACCTAATCCAGCAACGAATCCTACAGCTAAGATATTTAATTTTGTAGCCATTTTTATCTTAATTTAAAAAATAAAAAATTAGTAGTAAGTTTTTCCCCCCTCACTACCTTCCTCACTTTCTTCTCGACCCATCTTTCTGATTGCTAAGATTATTCCTAGAATCACTAAGATGATCAATAAGACGATGAAGCCAACTTCCAAGCCTTTCCTAAATCCAGAAAAGTCTCCGCCAGTAGTTGGTACTGCAGAAGAATCTTCTCCTTTAGTTACATCAGCTCTTAAGTTAAATTCTTCTATAAGCTGAGAACCGCTCATAACAGCTACAGTAAAGAGATGGCTTCCTAAAGCTGCATCTTCCTCAGCAGAAAGGAAAACAAATATGTCTCCAGTTCCATCAGCTCTCACTGTCAACAATTGAGGCTCAACTCTGGATCTTGCCCATGCTTCTTCCCCGCTAACATCTAAGGTAAATACTCTTGATTCTTTACCTAAGTTGCTGAAACTGATCTGGTAAACAATTCCTTCTCCCTGCTTAACGCTTTGAGAAGTTTTATCAACACTGATAGTTAATTCGGCCTTTTCTTCTGGTGCAATAGCCCTTCCTTGTACAGTTAAAGAATACTCTTTCTTCTCAACTGTGTTTCCTCTGTTATACTCTACTTCTATAGTAAGGTCATAAGTTCCGTCAGCATTTTCAGGAATTCTTAAGACAAGCTCATCACTGGAAGCTGAAGTCTCTTCATCGCTATCAGCATCTTCTTCATTTGTTAACTCATCAATATAAGTGCTGGTGCTTAATCCCAATTCAGGCACTTTCATAGTTACCTTAATATCTTCTTCTTTCCTGCTTCCTAAGTTTTCTAGTCTGACACTAGCAAAAAGCATTTTGCCTGCTTCTACTTCTAAAGAACCGGGGCTGAAGATGACATCTCTAATGTTAAGATAATGTCTTTTTTCGTTGATAAGTAAATTGTATCTGTTTCTTTCTTCACCGTCACTGTCAGCGATTTCAATATTAAGTGTGTACTCTTGATCTAATTCAATATCCTCTGGGATATCTAAACGTAAAACCTTTCTATAACTCACACCAGGTTCCATGCTGAAAATTTCAGTTCTATCTTCAATCTCGCCATGCTCGTATCCGTCAATCCATGATTTGACACGAACATCATCAACTGTTGTTGCATTACTGACTGTTGTTGCATTACTGACACTAAACCAAATTTCAACAGCAGCAGTCTCGCCTCGTTCAACAGAAACTGTATTTTCTTCTGTTGTGCCTCTTTCTCCAGCTACAACACCATCAACCTCAACCATGCTAATATCAAAAGTTTGTGCTGCTACAAAAGGCATAACTAAAAAAGCCAAAAAAAACATTACAATTCCTAATTTTAGATTCATTTTAATTTACCCCCTTGTATCATAAATAATTGTTGTTATGGTGAAGTTATAACCTATATATAAACTTTACGGTGGTTACTTACTTCCCTATTTCACCTCAAAAATAACATGCTTAGTAAGATGCTCCTTTCCAGCATTAATGGTTAATATGGCTAAATATTCTCCTTGCTTTGCATCCTCTGGAATGTCAAATTCAAAGATAGCTAATTTTCCTTGCTTATTTTGTAATTGCATACTTCTCATTTGAACAAGATCAAGGTCAGGAATAAACATCTTAACTTGAACATTCTTCTCTTTTGAGCTTCCTAAATTCTTTATCTTTGCAAATAACACAAGACTCTCTCCAGCTCTTATTTGATCATCTAATGCATAAAGGCTAGGAGCAGAAAGCTTATGGGATTTCTTAAAAACAGTTTCTCCCCCTCTTACCTCAATTGTGAAAGATTGTTCGCTAAAACCATTTTCATCATCACTAACTCTTACAATAACATCATAACTTCCCAAACGTCCAGGATACCAAACAATTAAACCATTATTAGCGTCAATGCTCATTCCTATCGGCTTTCTTAGTAAAGAATAAGTCAAAGCATCTCCATCAATGTCAAAGGCATCAACATCATATTCATATCTTTCATCGCGAACTGCCTCTGTTATTGGAGTAGAGGTTATTTCTGGATTATTATTAATATCAAAAGGAACAACAAAAACTCTTAATGTTTCCTCATCATAACCATTAAATCCATCTTCAACAAAAACGCTTACTAAATACTCTCCTTCATCACCAATTTCTGTTTGCCATATTCCTTCTGCGTTAAATGGTTCACTAAAACTAAAGCTAAGATCATCCATATCAGCGTCACTTGCAATAGGCTCTAATTGGATAAGCTCTCCTTCCTCTACTGTAATATCAGCTAATGGTTCTAATACTGGATTTCGATTCACATCAGTTATTTTTATAGTTATAGTTTCGCTATCAGAACCTCCTTCATTATCGCTAACTATAAATTGGACATCAATCTCTTCCTCAGGAACACCAATAAAGAAAGATCTTATTCTCCCAATAAATGTATGGCTAACAAAATCATGACTAGGGGTCCATTGGAAAAGGCCTGTTTCTCTATCTAGTGTTGCACCTTCAGGTAAATTTGGAGAAGTGAAATATAATTGATCTTCATCAACATCACTTGCTTCCAAAATGAAAGTTAATTCATCTGCTTCAAAAACCTCTTTATCATCTAAATCTTCAAATACAGGATCGTGATTAACAGAAGGTTCAATGCTTACATTTAAGCCGATGCTCTCGCTTTCTCCTTGGTTATCAGCAACAGGGCATTCTTCCGCAATACCTTCTACACTAATAGTATATTGACCTAATTCCTCAGGAGCCCATGAAAAACTTAACTCTACAGGGTTAACGCTGTCAGGATTTGCAGAAAATACTCTTCCTAGTTCATATACTATAATGTCATCTTTCTCAATCGTTAGATTAATATTAGTAGGTAAAGGGGATAATGCTCCATCTGAATCAGCATAATTGCTAATCTTATTAATTTGAATTTCTAGTTCTTGTTCAACTCTTGGGTTAACATCATCTACTCTTAAATTGTTTAAAAGAGTATAGCACACATTTCTTGGCTCTTCAGATAAAACCCTAAATTCCTTGTCTGCCTGTTCATCAATTGAACTTGCACACTGAGCATCAGGAACAGAGGTAGTTGCTAAAACTTGATAATTTCCCTCAACTTGAGGAATCCAAGTAAAATGAACATCCTCAGAATCATCAGCATAAATATTGACTTCTCTGCTTTCGCTAAAAACAACCTCTCCTGTATCTATATTAGTAATAGTTAAAACAACATCAGTTAAGGCGCTGTAAAACTCTTCTTTATACTCTTGTGGAACATACCAAGGCGTATCATCAGTTAAACTAAATGCGCTATGTGTGGTTGCATCTAAGCTAGCCCTAACATCAATAACCAAAGGCTCGTTTGCCCTTACTTCATTCAAGACACTTAAATCATCAATTGGAGCTCTGCATTCTTGCTTTTTATTGAAAGTTCTTTCATATGTTCTTGTTCCATCTCCGTAAGCAGTAACAAAATACTCTAAAGGCAAATATCCTGCTCTATAAAAGTAGACAGCATACCCATTGGAAGTTTCTAATGTTCTTGGGTAATGCACAATAATATTATAATTAGGAAATAAATCATTAGAGTTTCCTGTATGCGCAAATGCAGGAATTTGCACATTCTGGCAATTTGCATCTAAACAATTATAGACAACAATATCAACATCATCCAAGTAATCTCCATTGCTGTCCTTAAAAATGTACTCTGTAGTCATTTCTGCGGAAACTGAAAAGAGAAATGCAAAAAATATTATTGGTAAAATTATGAATTGTTTTTTCATGGTATTTTCTCCTATTTTATTCAATCCCGTTACCACCAATTTCTATAGAAACACCAGTGGTAGTCTCTTCCTCGTCTTCATCACCGGACTTGGAAATAAGATATCCAAGAGTTGCTAAACCAACAACAACTCCAATGCCAAGATATATTCTATTTCTGCATGCCCAGGTTTTTTCAGCTTCTGTAAGCTGGCCACCAGGACCAACTACTTTTTCTTCTAAACCTGTACTAGGTTCTAGACCTGTACTAGGATGTTGTTTAATATGAGTATCTAGCTTAGTAGCCAAAGAATCTATTTTAGGACGTAAGAAATCAATGGTATTGTCAAAAACAAAAGTTGTTCTCTCATCAATATATTGTCTAATCTTTGGAGTAATCTCTACAAGAATTCCACCTTCCGGTTCTGGAGTTTCAGGAACAACATCTTCAATTTTCCTAGATCCAGGAAGATTCAAGTCTTGAGGTGTAATTCCATATTCTTGCAATGTTTCATCTAAGATAAAAACATAATCTCCTGCAAAAAGAACATCGCCTTGAATGCCATCACTTCCAGGAATTCCGCCATTAATCATAGTATCTCGTTTGTGTTTTTCACCAGTAATAAGGCCCCTATCTGCCCAAGAAGGGTTTAATTGTTCCAAGGCCATAGGCAGATAAGTAGATTGATAAGAAGAAACCTCGTTTACAAAATTTGCAATATCTCTATTGCTTTGCAAACCTACAAGACGGCCAAGATTCCAATATTTATCTCCATAGTCTGCCTGAGTTAGAACTCCAGGATAATCATCATTTCCAGCTTGCTGAAAAGGCCTAAAACCATAAGCAGGTAAAGAATATATTAAGGTAGATGCTGCCAATGACCATGCAGCAATTTTACATTTCAGACCTTTAGATAAAGACGATAAAAAACCATTAGATATTTGTTTTTTTTCCATGTACAATTAAACCCCCTCTCTAAAAGATATTTTCTAGAATATACATTACCTATATAAACCTTTTGTTTTGTTATCATTTTAAAATGGTTATTTTTCTTTAAGAAAAAGTAATTTAGAAAAATAAAAAAGAATGGGGACGCAGGGAATTCCTCTGCTCGTACAAAAGCCGTAGCAAATTCGAACCCCGAACTGTCGGTTTCTACAAAAATTCTGGAGCCGACTATTCTAGCTATTATCTAACAAAGCATAATTAACGCTTTATTAAAATATTTTAGCCGTTGAAAATACGTCCCCGACTAAATAATCTACAAATTGAGAATTATTTAAAGATTGTTATTTTTCTAAAATTCAGAGAGAATTTTTATCATCTATCAATTATAGTAAACGCATAAAATATCCGTAAATATTATAAAGGAAGATATTTATATCACCGAATGAGGTGATATAATATGATTTCAAAAGGAAATGATTTCTTACC
>Ga0209541_10006110_pt1 | contig 20725 bp, 22 predicted proteins | sample RifCSPlowO2_01_FD_184027 | JGI IMG/M metagenome (GOLD analysis project Ga0209541, IMG submission 184027) | Groundwater microbial communities from Rifle, Colorado - Rifle CSP2_plank lowO2_0.1 (SPAdes) (version 2) | ecosystem: Environmental > Aquatic > Deep subsurface > Groundwater | place... | reverse complement strand
CATGCAAGAATTCGCGGAATTTTGATGATGCTTGAGTCTAATGATACGTTTTCACTTTTGATTTCAAATGGAAACAAGACAGAAATTGGGCTGGGTTATTCAACGTTATATGGCGACATGTGCGGCGGGTTGTCAATTATAGGGGATTTGTCAAAAGTTGATGTCTACAAAATATCAAGATATGTAAATAAGAAATTTGGAAAAGAGATAATTCCGGAAGAGGCATTTACAATAAAGCCGTCTGCAGAATTGAGCGAAGGGCAATACGACCCTTTTGATTATTATGTCACATCTCCTATTGTCAACATGCTTGTTGAAAAGAGATTAAGCCCAAACGAAATAATAGAGCTGTTCAGAACGCAAAAATTGGACGAAGGAGAATTTGTTAAAGACCCTGAAGGAAAAAGTGCATATGAAAAACATGACACAAAGAGCTTTGCCAAATTGGTGCATGACACATATAATCTGTTGAGAAAATCTGTCTACAAAAGGCTGCAGGGCCCGCCGATAGTTGTCGTGACAGAAAGGGCTTTCGGCTTTGACTTGAGAGAGACTTTAATAAACAAGTGGAGTGGAAAGTATGAGGCTTAAGTATAAATCATTCAGGGAATACCTGAAGCAGAAATATAAGGGCCCATATACGGCAACTGATATCATAATAAGGCATGATGACGGCAGGAAAAAAGGAATTATACTAATTGAAAGAAAGAATTTTCCTTACGGCATCGCGCTTCCTGGCGGGATGGCAGAAAGAATGCCCTTTGCAGAAAATGCAGTAAAGGAAGCGAGGGAAGAAACAGGCCTGGATGTCAAGATAGACAATCCAATGCAGCCGCTGTGTGTTCTGTCTGATGTTAACCAGGATCCTCGGGAGTTTATTGCAAGCATAACCTATACTGGCGAGGGCAGAGGCAGGCTAAATCCCTATAAAGATGAGGATGCAAAATCTGCAGCAATTTACACCCTGGAAGAAATAGCAGAAATGCTAAACAAGCCAGTCTGGGCATTTCCACACCATACAAAAATACTGAAGATTTACCTCGAGGAAGCAAAAAATGTGATAAAGAGAGGGTAAGCTTGGAGGCGCATATATGCTGGAAGATGAAAGATAAACTTACAAAAAAAACAATAGAGAACCCAAACTTTTCAGTTGTGGTTCCTGGCGGATGCAATGCAAAATGCAATTTCTGCTTCTGGAAAAATACAGGTAAAATGAACATACATCCCAAATACCTTGAAAGGCTGGATTATTTTCTGGAAATAATGCCTCCGCAGTTCAGCCAGATTAGCCTGACAGGAGGAGAGCCAACGCTGAGCCCTTACTTTGCCGGCATATTAAATCTCATTAGCCATAAAAAAAGATATTCCCATGTCGTATTGACAACAAATGGGGCAAAATTATCAGATTTTATCGAAAATTTAGAAAATGCAGTCCAGCATGTAAACCTAAGCAGGCATGCTGCAGATGATGATGCTAATGCAAAAATTTTTGGAACAAAGTCTGTTCCAAACCGCAAAGAATTAGAGAGATTATGCGAAGAATTGAATAACATCGGAATTGATGCCACATTTAATGCTGTTCTGGACAGGGGCTTTAGCTCAAAGAAAGATGTTTACAATTTTATAGAATTTGCAAAAGATTGCGGGGCTAGCGCAGTTTGTTTCAGAGAAAACTGTTTCAAAGAGAAGCATGAAGCATTAGAATCCTCTGCTTTAGAAAAGGAATTCAGCAATGTAAAATCAAAAGAGTACGGATGCCCTGTCTGCCGCTCTGTTGTTCAGTATGTCAAAGGAATGAGGGTGACATGGAAATATTCCATATTAGAGCCTTCAGAAGCAATGGACAGAATATATGAAGCAGTATATTTTCCAGATGGAAGATTAACTGAGGATTGGGCTGGATTAAAAAGTATTTTGAAAAATGAGATAATAACGGAGGTTAATAAAATGAAAGAGAAAGAACTTTACAGCAAGGTTGACAAGCTTTACAAAGCTGTGCAATCTCTTAGAGAAGAGCTTAAGCTGCAAGAAGCGCCGTATGGGCGCGACTACCATCAAAGCAGAAGGCCTTCAAATAAGGAAGATAGTGGAAGTGGCTCTAACTGCGGCGGCGGTCATTGCTAATTCCCTGCACCAATAATCTTTTATAGCTGCGAAGACAAGCATAAACTATATTGCAGAGAGAGAAAATGTTCAGAAAAATACTTGTAACATACAGCGAGAAGCTGGCAGAAAAGCATGCCAGGACAGTTGACAGAGTTAAGAGCCTGCTGAAGGGCAGGAATTTCTCTGTTGTTAAGTCCTATGAGCTGTGCGAGGATAATTTTAAGGATGTTGATTTAGCCATAACTATCGGAGGCGATGGAACTTTTATCAGGGCTGCGAGCTTCATAAGATCAAATAGCACATTTATTTTAGGAATCAACTCAGAGCCGGAATTCAGCGAGGGTGCGCTGGCAAGCATAAATGAAAATGAGCTTGATTTACTGAAAGAGATTCTCGATGGAAGATACAAAATAATATCAAGGGAAAGGGCAAAGGTAAAAAGAAACAATCTCCTGCTAAAGGAACTTGCATTAAATGAGGTTTATGCCGGGGCAGCAAACCAGTTTCATACCTCCAGATACATTATAAAATTCAAAGAAAAAAGCGAAGAGCAGAGAAGCTCCGGCGTTCTTGTTGTGACAGGCTCTGGGAGCAATGCCTGGTATAAGTCTGCAGGGGGATTGCCTTTCAGCTATGCAGAAAAAAATCTCAAGTTTCTTGTGAGAGAGCCATTTTCTGGCAATAGGGTTTTCAAGCCAAAGCTCCTCTGCGGAGAGATTCCAGAAGGCGAAAAAATAGGTTTTGAGGGAAAAAGGCACAGCGGGGGCGTGATTGCAATTGATGCAAACTCTGTATATAATTTTAATTCAGGAGACAAAATTGAGATTGAGCTTTCAGGCTGCCCGTTGAATGTTGTGGTGAAAGAGGATTAGGAGAAAAAATGAAAATGTCAAAAACTCTGAATAAGGATAATGTTCGAGTTTTTGAGCATGTCAAGATTTCACAAAATCTTGAGCACTTTCAGAAATCCAGGATTTCTGAAGCTTTCAAAAAATGCCAAAATTCAAAGAGCATTTTTGAAGTCGGAATTCTCGGCGGCAGCTTTAACCCAATACACAGTAACCATATAAAGATAATAAGAATTATTCTAAACAAAAACCTAGCAGATGAAGCCTGGCTTGTTCCATGCAAAAAGCACGCCTTTGACAAAGAGCTTGCTTCTGTTAAAGACCGCCTTGCAATGATAAAGCTTGCCATAAAAGGAATAAAAAGAGCGAGAGTATGCCGCATAGAATTAAAATGTCAAGGTAAGAATTATACAATAGACACAATAAGAAAATTAAAAGCAAGGCACAAAAAATACAAATTCTTTCTTGTGATTGGCTCTGACATACTGCATGAGATAAAGAAATGGCATAATTACAGGCAGCTTTTAAGGGAAACTGAATTCATTGTGCTTAAGAGAGATGGGTATAGAATAAAGAAAGTTGAGGGAATGAGAATAAAAGCAATAATCGGCAAGGGCGACAGCAAAATCTCCTCTACAAAGATAAGGGAAAAAATAAAAGATGGAAGAAGCATAAAAAGCCTTGTGCCAAAAAGCGTTGAAAAATTTATAAAGGAAAGAGGATTGTATAAAAAATGATAATAAAGCTAAGCAGTGACTTGAAAAAGCAGGAGATATGGGCAAATGGCGTTGAGCTGGCAAGCATCATGGGAAAAGACAGGAAAAATGGAAAAAGAGTTTTAACATATCCTGTAAATAAAAAGGATTATGTTCACACATTCAAAAACCCCGTCCTGGTGACTGACAACTGCAGGATAGCCCGGCTAAATCCGGCTTTAAGAGACACCTTGTTTGCCCTTTACTCCAACAAGCCGAGAATTGTTGAATATGACGGTGCCAGCGTGCTTTGGGACTCTTCTCACATAAATGTCTGGTGCCCCTCAATAGACACTCTGCTGTATGCAAAGGCATTGAAAAAAGCCCTGAAACAGAAAAATAATTTCAGAAAAGCAGTTGAAATCGGGTGCGGCTCCGGATTCCTGAGCAAATACCTGCTGAAAAAGAGCAAAAAGATAAAGTCCTTGCTTATAATTGACATAAATCCATATGCTGTTAAATGCGCCATGGACAATATAAAAGACTGCAGGGCATCTTTCTATGCCGGAGACGGCCTTAAAAAAATAAAGGGGCAGAAGTTTGACTTGATAGTATGCAATCCCCCTTATGTTCCCCGCCCAGCAAGTATAAATGACAATCCATATGAGGGCATAAGCCTGCTAAATCATTTAGTTCATGAAGGGCAAAAATATCTCAACAAAAATGGCATTATAATAACAAATGTCTCAAGTTTATGCTGGAATATTGTATTCAGAAAAAAGCCAAAGATGAAAATGAAGCTCCTGGAAAGCATGAATGTGCCTCTAAAGGTTAATAATATCCTGAATAACAAAAAATGGCTGGAATATCTAGCAAAGAAAGGGCTAAAAAAGCATTACAAAAAAGGCTATGAATACTGGCATAAAATAAATATCATAATGCTGGAGAATCAAAAAAACAATGGGGCACCACACACTAAAGTGTGTGGTTTGTAAAGCCCCTTGTTTTTAGGATGCTCCGAAATTAAAAGCAGTAAGCTACGACCCCATTCTAAAGAATGTGGTTTTAATTTCGGACATAAATAAGTTTAAATCAATTATTCTGAAGCTAAATCATACTCAAAAACAGGCTTGCCGTTTGCCTTTGCTTCCAGTATTTCTCTTTTAGACTGGCTGCCCCCACCAACTCTTACTAAAACATCTATTGAGTTTAGGAATGTCTGGCTTTCTTCTCCCCACTCATTGCCTACTATTACCTTTTCATCAACAGGAAAGCATTCATATTCATTTGCTTTTGAGCATGCTATGCCGGCTGTTTTCCAGCCTCTTACTATAGCCTCTTTATAAGCCAAGGCAAGCACTCCGACATTTGTCAGCCCAGAAACAACCTTCTTTGGCGCATCAGGATTTTGCAAGCCTATCTTATCATACGCGTCTTTAATCATTCTCATTGCTTCAGCTTTATCAAACCTTGACGGCGGGCAATATCCCACAACGCCTATTCTTACTTCATTCATTTTTCTCCTTTTCAAGCCTTTCATAAACGCCCTGCTTTACCTTTTCAAAAAAATCCTTGGTCATAAAATGATTTATAGTGCTTCCTGGATAGGGCTCAAAGCATTTTTCCGGCATGACATCGTCTTCCTGTGTGAAGCCAAGCCTTTTGTCTATGCCTCTTGCAATCCTGTAAGCCTTTTTGGCAACATCTCTTAATTCATCCATTGAAGCCTTTTCTCCAAAAACCCTTTCATAAAGCGAGCTCACTTCATCATACTTGAGCTTTGAAAACTTGCATGCGCCATTCATGTCATACAAAAGTATCTGCGGGCCTCTTATAACATTTTCAATCCATTCCTCTGCTGTATTCTTTGCAAGAGGATACCACGCCCCATTATATGTGTCCATTGATGTATGCAGCCCTGCAATTGCAAACGCATATCCTGGGTTAAGGTTTCCCGGATAGGCAGCAAACTCTATGCCCTTAACATGCATTGCATCAGGAGCATTGCCTGCATACCTAAACAAGCCTTCTTTTAGAGGATGCTCTCCCCTGGCTATTTTTAACAGCAGGCTCTTTGCAAAATCAAAATCTCCAAGCTTTCCCTGCTTTTGCATCTCATAACCAAGGCAAACGCCTGCTGACATGGAATCAACACCCATCTCATCAGAAATATTGATAAGCTCCATTGTTTGTTTTATGTCCTTTATTCCAAGATTAATGCCTAAAAGAACACCTGGCTCAAAATCCAGCTTTCCGAGCTTATTCTCTTTCCAGCACTTTATGCCGCAGGCATAGCATCCTTTATCAACCACATCATAGCCCTCTTTAGCCCTGTTCTCCCTGTAAAGCCTTTCTGTTCCATCAGATTTTCCTGATGAAAAATTATTATGCACATTAACCCCAAGCTCCTCCATGCCATCAAGATTTCCGTCAAAAGTCCCTTTGTCCCTGTATTTGAATGCCCTTCCGCCTGTTGCAATATCCTTGTTAAGCGTTGCAACATCACCAACATCCCTTGAAAATTCCTTGCCTGTTGCTGCAATTGCCAGAAGGTTCTTGCTTGCCATGACTGCTCCCATGCCGCCCCTGCCTGCAAATCTCATATTCTTTGTTCCCTTTTTAATCTGGTCATATGTGCTGAATGCAATGCTCGCATATCTTACCATTCTCTCGCCAGCAGGGCCGATAACAGCGAATGCTGCCCCGGGATGCGCTTGAGCAAGGGCTTTTATCTTTTCATCGGTTGTCTTGCCCTGCAAAAATCCTGCATCCTCCAGGCAGGCATTAGCCTCTCCGCCTTTATTGTCTAAAAAAAGATAAACAGGGCTTTCACTTCTTCCTGTAATATTTATTGAATCCAAGCCGCATGAGGCAATCATAGGGCCCAAGTCACTGCTTGCTGTTGAAAAATATATGCCATTTGCCCCGCTCTTGCTTGTCTTTTCAGGGCTTAAGCCAGTGACATATGCCCTTCTTGCTGCTGTAACCTTGCTTCCTGTAAGGAATCCAATATTAAAACAAAGCAGATTTTCAGGGCTATACGCATCCCTTAGTTCAGGATGCTTCTCAATATGCCTTTTAATGTCATGAACTGCCTTTCCAAATCCGCCAAGCCTCTCCTCAAGGCGTACTTTAGAGGCATCAGCAGATTCATTAGACAGCTGCCTATCTGAAAGGTTCACACTTAGCGTATTAATCTTAGTTCTCATAAAAATCAGTGTCATTCATGGTTTTTAAAGCTTTCTATAAGTAACTACTTTATAGTGAATATTAAATTAGAAAGAGCCTTTCGAAAAGATTTATATATATTGTAAACTATACACTTTTATGCCAGAGCAAGACTATCCCAAGCCGTCTGTGACAGTAGACACAATCATCTTCACGCTTAAGGATAATGAGCTGAAGGTGCTGCTTATCAAAAGAAACATAGAGCCATTTAAGAATATGTGGGCTATTCCCGGCGGCTTTGTCAGGATTAAGGAGTCATTGGAAGAGGCTGCCAAGCGCGAGCTTGAAGAGGAGACTGGCGTCAAGGATGTGTATCTTGAGCAGCTTTACAGCTTTGGTGATATTAATCGGGACCCGAGAGGCAGGGTGATTACTGTGGCATATTTTGCCCTTGTTAATTCTGAAAAAACAAAATTAGAGGCAAAGACAGATGTTTCAGAAGCCAGATGGTTCTCTGCCTCAAAACTGCCAAGCCTTGCCTTTGACCATGAAAAGATTTTGCAGTATGCGCTAAAAAGGCTGAGATGGAAGTTTGAGTATACAACAGTCGCTTTCTCCCTTCTGCCAAAGAAATTTACGCTCACACAGCTGCAGAAAATCTATGAGATTGTTTTTAACAGGAAATTTGACAAGAGGAACTTTAGAAAAAAAATCCTGTCCCTGAACCTGGCAGAAAAAACAAAGGAAAAAAAGAAGGATGTCTCGCACAGGCCTCCTCAGCTTTACTCCTTCAGGAGAAAAATCGGGGATATTGTTGAAATTATATGATTTTTTAGTTTATCAAGAAAACCCTTTTGGGCAATATAGTTTAAGTCTTTTGGCATATGAATCGGTGATAGTTCCCTTAATCAAAACGTCTGAAAAATCTTTAATAAAGCTGGTGTAATATTGATACTCAGAATCAATGTCATCTAATGGAAGATTGTGTAAACCAACAGATGGTGCTAAAAAATGTTTATGTATAACTAAAAAGTTTCTGTCTTTAGTCACCTTCTGCCTTTCTCTTACAGCAAAGCAAATATATTCTATTAGTTTGCTGATCTCATTGTCAGTTAATGATCTTTCTTCCTCAGCTATTTTTTCAATAGTTTTTTCCATAAATCACAAACCTGCTCAACTTTAAAAACTTATATTTACTTCAGAATATATGTACAGCCCAAAGCCGCTTTTTGAGGAGAGAATGAAAGCCCTGCTTGAAAGCCCGGAAGACTATGAAAAATTCTTAGAGTATGCAAAATTGCCTCTGCCAAGAACAATACGCTGTAATACCTTGAAGATTTCTGCCCAGGAGCTTAAGCAAAGGCTTGAAGAAAAAGGATGGAAAATCAGGCAGCCTTTTCCAGAATATCCCGAGATAATGATTGTTGAATCAGTCTTGCAGCCAGGAGAGCTTGGCAAGAGCATTGAGCATGTGATGGGATATTATTATATTCAGGAGATGAGCAGCATGATGCCTGTGATTGCCCTGCAGCCAAAGCCTGGTGAGATTGTATTAGATTTATGCGCTGCTCCGGGCAGCAAAACCACCCAAATGTCTGCATTTATGCAGAATGCAGGAACAATAATTGCAAATGACAACAGGATTGACAGGATACAGATACTGGCATCAAACCTTGAAAGATGCGGGTGCATGAATGTCATTGTTACAAGGAATGATGGCGTGCAATTATGCGAGAGGCTTGCAGGAGCAGGAATGAAATTTGACAAGATTCTTGTTGATGCGCCCTGCTCAGCAGAAGGCAATGTGAGAAGCAACCAAAAAACCCTGCTTATGTGGAACATAAGGATGATTGAAAAGCTGGGCAGAATGCAGAAAAAACTCGCCCTGTCTGCATTTCAGCTGCTGAAGGAAGGCGGGGAAATGGTGTACAGCACATGCACGCATGCGCCAGAGGAAAATGAGGCAGTTGTTGACTTTCTTGTTAAAAACTTCAATGCCCAGTCTGAAAAAATCTCTCTGCCGTTAAAGTGCAGGCAGGGAATAACAGAATGGGGAAATGGAAAGCTTGAATTTTCACAGGAGATTAAATCAGCATGCAGGATCTACCCGCAGGACAGCAACACTGAGGGATTTTTTGTTGCAAAGGTAAAAAAAGGTGTATAAGCTTTAATCAAAAACATGGAAATAAAAATACTAAACTCAAAAGAAAAACATAAGATAGCTGAAAAGCTCAAAGAGAGGTTTGGTATAGCAAGCATTCCATACATAATTGTGCAGTCTGGAAAGGAAAGGCTAAGGATTGCCTCAATAAACCTTTCAATAGACGAGCTTGAAAAGCTCTCTAAAAATGCAAATATAGAGCTGATTGGGCTGTATTTTGCCACGCTTGTTAATGAGGAGATAAGGTTAAGCATGGATGCAACGCACCTTTTAAAAAGCCAGATAAACAAGAATATCCTGGAAATAAGCGAGAGTGAAAAGGATGAGTGGCTGAAGGGAAGGGACTTGCAGAGGGAGAATGCAGAAAGGGGTTTTGTTGTAATAAAATACAGGGATGACTTGCTTGGAACAGGCAAGCTTTCACAGGACAAAATCAGCAATTTTATCCCAAAAGAGAGAAGGATAAAGGAAAACAGATAAGATGGCTTGTAATGCTGTTAGTATAGATTTGGAAGAGTGTGTAAATAAAGGCATGAAAGGGATAAAGGTTTACGCAACCCTGAAAGACGGCACAAAGCCCTGCTGTGAAAGTTGCATAGGAACAAAGCAGTATGCAGTTGAAAATGGGGCAGGATGCTATCTCGCTAAAAGAACATACCTAAAATTTATGGATATAGAAGCAAGATGACGGAAAAACATTATGGTGGAAATGCAAGTTTTGGCGCGCAAGGCGCAATGCCAAAGGCAAATGAAAAAACAAGCAAGGCTGCTGTTAAAACTGAAGCCCGGGAGGCAAAAACAGCATCAAGAAAAACTGACAAAGATGATTTTGAAGATTACAGAAAGGCAGGCAGGATAGCAAAGCAGGCAGTTGAGTATGCAAAAAGCATAATAAAAAAAGGCATGCCTCTCTTGGACGCGGCAGAAAAGATTGAAAATAAAATCATAGAGCTTGGAGGCAAGCCAGCTTTTCCAATAAATCTCTGCATAAATGACATTGCTGCGCATTACACCCCTTCACATAATGATGAAACCTGCGCATCCGGGCTGCTAAAGGTTGATATTGGCGTTCATGTTAACGGGGCAATAGCGGACACTGCTTTTTCCATTGATTTGGCAGAAAGCGGGGAAGAAAGCGAGAAAAACAAAAAGCTTATTCAGGCAAGCGAAGAGGCATTAAGCAATGCAATTAAGCTTATAGTTGAAAAGAAAGGAAAATCAGAGTTAGGAAGCATAGGGAAGGCAATTCAGGACAGCATAGAGAAATTTGGCTTCTCGCCAATAAAAAACCTCTGCGGGCATGAGCTTGGAAGTTATATTGTACATTCCGGCTGCACAATCCCAAACTATGACAACAAGAATGCAAATCCTATTGATGATGGCGCATATGCAATAGAGCCCTTTGCAACAGCAGGGCAGGGTGTTGTTTATGATGGCAAGCCCTCTGGCATATACAGATTGCAGGAAAGAAAGGCAATCCGCGATGCCCTGGCAAGAGATATTCTTAATTATGCAGAGCAGGAATACAGAACACTTCCATTCTGCGAAAGGTGGATTGTAAAAAAGTTTGGCACGCGGGCGCTTCTTTCTTTAAGATATCTTGAGCAGGCAGGAATACTGCATCATTTCCCCCAGCTTGTTGAAAAATCTCATATGCCTGTAAGCCAGGCAGAGCATACGATTGCTGTCAGCAAAGAAAAAGCAGAGGTGACGACAGAGTAATAAACAAGCCTATTTTATTTTTGCATCACTTTTTATCATTTTTATAATCTCTGGAAACTCAGATATTTTAAAATGCCCATTTTTATTTTTATAGAGAATAATATTTGCATTTTTTAGTTTATTCCCATATTTTTTAGCATGAGATACCGGAATGACATCATCATTTTTTGAAAACAATAAATTGAGGTTTTTGGAATTTTTCTCAATCAATGATAAATCTGGCTTAAGTTTGAATCCGCCAACTAAATCTTCGCCAGTTATTGTATTGTCAAATGGCGGGCAGATTAAATAAGTAGACAATATCTTTTTGGGAAATCTTTTTTCAGACAAATATTTTGCCAGAAAAATTCCCCCTAATGAAATGCCTATTAAGATGATATTATTTTTCAATTTAGGAAAATGTCTCTCAAAATAAATTTTCCATTCATTATATTTTGCATTATCTTGCAAGGGCATGCGGGGTTTAATAATCTGAAAATTCTTGCCCAAATTTTTCTTTAAGTAGTCATCTGTCCAGCGTATTTTTTCTTCAATTGATATTTTTCTGTTTTTTAAAAAATGTAAGTAATCTTTTTTATTCTTAAAAGTCATTCCGCCATGAATTATTAATATTTGGGTTTTCTTTTTCATAATCACCAATTCAATTAAACTTTTTGTTTTCACCCGGCATAAGCAGAGATGATAACTGAGTAAATAGGCTACATTAAGCAAAAGCTAATCTAATTAAACCTCTAGATTTATTCTTTTTGTTAATATGCTCAGTATCAATCTCTTCCATCTCCTTATCCCTTTTTATTTTAAGCATACCATCAAATGTATTAAATGAATCTAGCAACTCCTGGGAATATGCCTCATGCACAAACATTTCTTCCGATGCTTTTCTTACTAATTCAGATTTGCATTTTGGGCAATACATGCTTTCAATGCCCATATTAACAGGGCCATAAAAACCCTTTCCACACATCAAGCATTCAAGCGCACAATAATTCATGAGTCCCATAAAGAAATATAGACTCAGGAGTTTAAAAATCTATCCAGCATAAGTCGGCCCGCATTCCAGGGCAGACCTCGCTGACTTGAGATATTCTGACTCAATCTTCCTGTATCTTTCAACATCACCCTTGCTTATGCTTGCCTTTACCTTTCTCATTGCCTCTTCAAAGTGCTTCTTTGATACCTCCTTGGCATTCTTGTCTTTTCTTAATGCAAGCATTGCTGCCTCCCTGCATAATGATTCAATATCTGCGCCAACATAGCCATCTGTCTGCTCTGCCATCTTGTCAATATTAACATCCTTTGCCAACGGCATGTTTTTTGTGTGTATCTTAAATACATCAAGCCTGCCTGCCTTGTCAGGAGGAGACACCATCAAAAGCCTGTCAAACCTTCCAGGCCTCAGGATTGCGCTGTCCAGCATGTCTGGCCTGTTTGTCGCCCCGATAACAATAACATTCTGCAGCTCCTCCAATCCATCCATCTCTGCAAGCATCTGATTTAGCACCTGCTCTGTGGCTCTTGCTCCTGCCTCCAATCCTCTTCTTGCTGCGAGGCTGTCTATCTCATCAAAGAATATTACGCAAGGAGACACCTGCCTCGCCCTCTCAAAAATCTTTCTGACGCCCTTTTCACTCTCGCCGACCCACATGCTCAGCAATGAGGGGCCTTTAACCTGTATAAAGTTTGCTTCAGATTCTTTGGCAACTGCCTTTGCGAGAAGTGTCTTGCCTGTTCCAGGAGGGCCGTACAGCAAAATTCCTCTTGGCGGCCTTATTCCCATTCTTGTAAATGATTCAGGATATTTCATAGGCCATTCTACTGCCTCTTTAAGCTCCTGCTTAATTCCCTCCAAGCCACCAATATCACTCCATTTAATATTAGGTGTTTCAACCAAAACCTCGCGCATTGCAGAAGGCCTTACAGTTCTCAATGCCTCTTTAAAGTCATTCTGAGTTACTTTCAGCTCCTCTAAAACCTCTTTGGAAAGCTCTTCCTCGCCTTCCATCTTAATCTTTGGCAGCACCTTTCTTAAAACAACCATTGCAGCCTCTTTTGCCAGGGAAGAGATGTCTGCGCCTACAAACCCGTGCGTTATCGCAGCCAGCTCCTCAAGATTAACATCCTTTGTCAGCGGCATGTTTCTTGTGTGTATTTTCAAGATTGAAAGCCTGCCGTTCTTGTCAGGAACATTTATTGAAATCTCCCTGTCAAACCTTCCTGGGCGCCTTAATGCAGGGTCAAGTGAATTAGGCCTGTTTGTTGCTCCGATAACAACAACCTTTCCCCTGCTCTTCAGCCCGTCCATCATTGTCAACAGCTGTGAAACGACTCTGCGTTCCACCTCGCCATAAACCTCCTCTCTTTTCGGGGCAATGGCGTCTATCTCATCAATAAATATGATAGAAGGCGCTGTTTTTTCTGCATCCTCAAATATGTCGCGGATTCTTTTTTCGCTTTCGCCGTAAAATTTTGACATAATTTCCGGACCATTCAGCAAAATAAAGTTTGCCTCGCTTTCATTCGCCACTACCTTTGCCAGCAGTGTCTTGCCTGTTCCAGGAGGGCCGTGCAGCAAAACGCCCTTTGGCGGCTCTATGCCCAGTTTTAAGAAAAGCTCGGGATGCTTCAGGGGCAGCTCTACCATCTCACGAATCTTTTTTACCTCATCTGTCAACCCGCCTATGTCCTCGTATGTAACCTCAGGAACCTTTTCTTCACTTACTTCAACTGCCTTCGGGCTCAAAACCATCTCAGTATTCTCTGTAATAACGCATTGCTGGGCAGGAGTTGTTGAAACAACTACAAACCTAATCTGCTGTATGCCTCCAAAGCCAAAATTGCCGAGCGCCTCTCCGAAAAAGTCGCCAAAAAAATCCTCAAATTCCTCTGACATCAAATCCCTCCTTCTCTGAACGCCACCAAGCACAACAATGTCACCCTTCACAACAGCCCTTCCAAGCAATCCGCGCTTCATGCTCTCGGGGTCGCCCTGAATCATTATGCCTTTCTGCGAAGGCGCGATTGTTACCTTTTTTGCCTCTTTAATCTCTACTTTTTTTATCTCAACCACCTCTCCAATGCCTGTCTTTGCATTTCTTCTTATGATTCCGTCTATCCTCGCTATTCTCTCCCCTATGTCAGCAGGGTATGCCCTGTCAACAATCGCTACTGTTTCCCTGTTGCCTTTAATAGAAATAACATCGCCCCTCTTCAAGCCAAGCTGCCTCATGACTTCAGTATCAACTCTTGCTATGCCTTTGTAGGCATCGTCCTGCAATGCCTCTACAACCTTCAACTTGACAATTGATTCTTGTTTCATCTTCTTAATCTTTTTATTTTAATTACCCCATTATTATTAAGAGGGTGGGCGGCATCACTGAACAACAGCGATAGCTTACCTGCTTCCTCAAAACAAAGCCTTACCATGTCATTCATAATCCTCTCCTCTTCCTTGATAAAATTTACAATCTCCTTGGGTATGCTGACAGCATAACTGTTGCCAACAACACGCAACTTGACTTTAAAAATCTTGTTTTTTAGTGCCATAAAATCATTGTATTCCTGCATGTCAAGGGGATGCATAACACGCTCGCCGCAATGCTCGCATTTAAGGAACCTAATCCTAAAGCCGTCCTCCACAGACTCAAATGGCTTCATAACCCTTTCGCACTTGCCGCACAAAACCTTCTGCTCAAATATGTCTTTCATTTTTATTTGCTTTTAGTATACATCTTGTGTATACACAAGAGATATACACTATTTAAATATTTCGGTTTGCATGGCTTTGCATAAAAAAGCAATCCTGCGCGCAAGCTTATTTTCTATAGATTTATAAATCTGAAAATTCTATTTCAAAAATGAAAGAGGAAAGAAAAGAGATTAAAATAAAAAACCTAAAAGATTTCTGGAACTGGCTGTGGAACTCAAACAGCATCTTGAGCTGGGTTGTTTTTGTTGTGCTTGCATTTGTGATTATCAGGGTTGTGTTTTTTGGATTGGTTTCCCTGGCGACGGGCTCGCCTATGCCTTTTGTTGTAATTGAAAGCTGCTCAATGAACCATCCTGGATTTTTTGGGGATTTTGAGGGCTGGTGGGAAGACTATGGCTCATGGTATGAGGAGAGGAACATAACCAAGGAGCAGTTTCAGGGATTAAAATACAGCAAGGGGATGAAGATGGGAGACATTATTATAGTGTCAAAAAGGGGAGGGGTAGAATTAGGGGATGTTATAATATTCCAGACAAACAAGGAGGCAGTATCAAAGCGCCCTATAATCCACCGGGCTATTTCCCTTGAGCCTCTTGCAACAAAAGGCGACTATAACTCAAAACAGCTGACAATAAGCAACAATATCTACAGAATAGACGAAACGAGCATAAGCGAAGAGCAAGTTGTGGGAAAGTCAGTGTTCAAGATTCCGCGGCTTGGCTGGGCAAAGCTGATTTTCGTAAAGATTTATGAGTTTGCAAGAGGCGTGCCTCAGACGCCGTGGTGCTGAAAATTTAAGAAAGATTTAAAAAGGTTGTTGGATAGGAGTAGCAATAAAACTTAAGACAGAAAAAAATGGAATTTTGCCCGAAGTGTGGAAGCGTTCTCATAGAAAAAAGAAAGAATTTTGGATGCGCCAAATGCAACTACTCTGCAAAAGGCAAGGTAAAGATTGAGGCGAGTGAAAAACAGGGGAAAAAGGCGAACATAGGAGTTATAAAGGAGAAGGACACGGATGTTTTTCCAGTTATCGCAACAATATGCCCAAAGTGCGGGAACAGGGAGGCATATTTCTGGACTGCTCAGACAAGAAGCGGGGATGAGGCAGAAACGCGCTTCTTTCGCTGCACGAAGTGCAATCATACCTGGAGAGAGTACAGGTAAAATTTGATTCTGGTGTTTTTCTTGTATACTTCAGCACAATCAAGATTATAAATTAAAATTTCCTGATTAAAATTATGGGAGACGGAGCTATAGAATCAAGGGAATATGTCCTAAAAGAGCTAGACAGGTGGTATGCTGGAAGGGTTAAAAAGCATTTAACCAGGGAGCATGCAGAGATTATAGCCGAAAAATTTAAGGAGGCTTTGGATAGCGCGGGCATTCCTGATGACATTAAAAAAAATATGAGAATAGACGCTCAGAAAGACGGCTTTTTTTATGACCATATCAACACATCTGCAGAATCATACTTTTCAAGGGCATATGCAACCATGGAGGCGTTTATGGAAAGCGAAGAATCTGGAGGAGGGATTAAATTAGAATATATTCCTAAAGGGGCAAAAGAAGAATATTTTGATTTAGCACTTAAAACAATAAAGCAGATAAAGATGTTTGTTGATGCTGTAAGAGGCGAGGCAGGTGAAAAGTTTCCTGATGAGATATCTGATGATGACATAAACAGGGCTTTTTTAAGAACATTCAAGGATTCTGAAGGATTTACTAAATTCTCCAATGGCGCTTTTGATTCTGCTTTATTGATATTAGAGTATGCTGTTATAAGCGGAAAAGAGAGCCGGGAGATGTTTAATTTTACAGAGAAATATTTTTCACTGATTAAGCCGATTATGCCACAATTAAGCAGGGCAGTCTTTGGAGATTTGGAAAAGATGCTATAGCTGGATGAATCTTGAAAACCCTGTTTATTCCAACATCTTTTTAAATTCACATTTCTTCATTTTTGCAAGGATCCGTAGCTCAGCCTGGTTAGAGCACCGCACTCTTAATGCGGGTGTCGAGGGTTCAAATCCCTTCGGGTCCATTTTTATAAATTTCTCCAGTTAGCTTTAAAAACACAATCTTCCACGCAAAAGCATGAAGATTGGGGTTAAGACTTATGGCGACGGGAAGTTCCTGGAGAATTTCAGGAAAAAGGCTGATTTTTTTGAGGTGATGGCGCTAGAGGGCAGGGATTATAGTTTCTTGAGGCAGTTTTCAGAGGTTCCGATTATAATCCATGCGCAGCATTATATCTTTGGCGACAATCCTGCTGACAAATCAAGAATTGAGAAAAATGCATTATCAATTAATTTTGCCAGGGGTGTGGCAGATTTGGCAGGCGCAAAAAGGATTATCCTGCATCCCGGAATAATCAGCAATGGCAGCTGCAGCGAAGAGCATTCAGCCTCTTTTATCAGGAGCCTGAAGGACAAAAGGATAATTATTGAGAATCAGCCCCATTTTAAGGAGTTCAGCTGCCTGTGCACAACACCGGAAAATACAGGGGAGTTTATCAGAAAAACAGGCACGGGGCTTTGCCTTGACATAAACCATGCAATTGAAACTGCCTTTATGAAAGGAATAGACTGCAATAAACTGATTAAAGAGTTCATAAAGCTCAAGCCGGTTCATTACCATTTAGGCGGGCAGAGGCTTGACAAAGGGGCTGACGGCAGAATACTCTCGCACCTGCCATTTCAGGATTCAATTCTGAATTTGAAAGAGATTTTGGGATTTCTGCCAGAAAATGCAGAGATAACGCTTGAAACAGAGCCTGACATAGAAAAGACAGAGGATGACTTATCGAGGGTGAGGATGCAGGCATTTTGAGCATAAAACCTGTCAGGCTCAATTTATGCACACCTGTCGATAGATTTAAAAACCTATTTTAAATGACTTTTAGTATTATAAAGTTGTTAAAGTAAATCGTGCCCCGGTGCTTAAACTATTTTTGAAAATGCATGTTCTACAGCCAAAACACTCTAAATTAAGCCAGAAAGATGCTGAAGAATTGTTGGAGAAATACAACCTGTCTATCTCTCAACTGCCAAGAATTGACAGTTCAGACCCGGTAATTCCAAAAGAGTGCAAGACAGGGGACATTGTTAAGATAGAGAGGAAAGACGGGGAAAAAACAGATGTTTACCTGAGGGTTGTTGTTTAGTTAAATATTCAAATGAGCAAAATGAACAAGGATAACAAAAGAAGATTGATTGTAAGCAGGTATCTTGAGCAACATTCGCTCGTTGAGTCAAATATTGTATCTTTTAATGATTTTGTTGAGCACAGGATGCAGGCAATTGTGGATGATATTTCAAAAGGGCTGAAAAATGATGAGGTTGAGATTACCCTCGGAAAAATAAGAAGGGGCAAGCCAGATATTCACGAGGCTGACGGCTCAACAAATCCTGTAACTCCGACAGAGGCAAGATTAAGAAACCTGACATATTCTGCGCCTATCTATCTCGAGATGACACTTAAGCAGGGCGGGCAGACAGAGTCGCATGAAGTTGAAATAGGCAGAATACCGATAATGGTAAAAAGCACTGCCTGCAATGTTCACGGGATGAATAAAGGCGAGCTGGAAAAAAACTTTATTGACCCTATGGATCCCGGTGGATATTTCATTGTAAATGGCAATGAAAGGGTAATGGTTATGATTGAGGATCTTGCTGCAAACCAGCCGTTTATTGAGAAGTCATCTGCAGGAGTTTTGATGTTAAGGCTTTTTTCAAAAAGAGGGGCTTACAGGATTCCGGTTTCTATAGCCGAATCCAAGGATGGGATAATTGAGGTTTCATTCAGCAGGTTCAAGAATATTCCTTCGGTTCTTATGCTGAAAGCCCTTGGCATGGAAAGAGAGGCAGACATTGCAAAGGCAATAGGAAAGGAAACAGACAGCACAATTGTCAATTTGTATGAGTTTGCAGATGTCCACACAGCAGAGGATTCTATGGCAAAGATAGCAGAGAAGACATCTCTTGAGGGCACAAAAAAAGAGGTTTTGGACAGGGTAAAGCAGAGGATTGACGCTTATTTCATGCCGCACATAGGCACAGAAAAACAGGACAGGATAGAGAAGGCTGTAACACTATGCAAGCTGATAAAGCAGCTGCTTATTGCAAAAGAGAACCCAAATATAAGGACAGACAAAGACCACTATTCAAACAAGAGAGTCAGGCTGTCAGGAGACCTGATGGCTGATTTATTCAGGGTGAATTTAAACATACTTATCAGGGACATTCAGTACACGCTGCAGAAGATTGCAAGGAGAAAGAAGTTCTACAGCATGAAAACAATTGCCAAATCCACTTTATTCTCTCATCGCATAGAATCTGCAATAGCAACAGGAAACTGGATTGGCGAGAAGACAGGAGTCACACAGAACATGGACAAGACAAACTCCCTTGCTGTTTTGTCGCAGCTGCAGAGGGTTGCGAGCACGCTTACTGGAGAGCAGGAAAATTTTGCTGCAAGAACACTTCACCCGACGCATTATGGCAGGTTCTGCCCTATAGAAACCCCCGAAGGAACAGAGATAGGGCTCAGAAAATACCTGTCGTTGCTTGCAAGAATCTCAACCCATGTTCCGCTTGATGAGCCTCTTTTTGTAAAGGGCATGGAAAAGGCAGGGTTGAATAAAGAATCAGGAAAAACAGATGTGTTTTTTAACGGAAGATTTATTGGGTATGTTAATGAAGCGACAGGTTTTATCAAGGCAATAAGGGACAAAAGAAGGAAAACAGAATTGCCGACAGAGCTAAGCGTGACATATGAAAAGCATCTTGACATGGTGAGCATATCAACAGACCCTGGCAGGGTGCTAAGGCCGCTTATAATCGCTGAGAATGGAATAAAGAGGCTGAAGGATGAGCATATTGTTATGCTTGAGCAGGGAAAGATTGACTGGAATGGGCTGTTAAAGGAAGGGGTGATAGAATATCTGGATGCAGCCGAGGAGGAGAATGCCCTGATTGCATTAAATGATAATGAAATAACACCAGAGCACACGCATCTTGAGATAGACACTATTGACTTTCTCGGGGCTGTGACATCCCTCGTGCCTTATGGAAATCATGACCAGTCATCAAGGCTTAACAGGGGGAGCAAGACACAAAAGCAGGCGCTTGGGCTTTATTCTGCAAATTTCCACTCAAGATTAGACACAGATGTCAGCATTCTGCACTATCCGCAGAAGCCGATTGTCAGGAGCTTTACATACGACAAAATTAATATTTATCCGGCAGGGCAGAATGTTGTTGTTGCTGTCATGACATATGAAGGATACAACATGGAAGATGCTGTTATCCTCAACAAGGGCAGTGTTGAAAGGGGTGTTGGAAGGAGCACATACTTCAAGCCTTACACATCAACCGAGCTGCATTATGCAGGAGGGCTTTCAGATGAGATATGTATTCCAAGCAAAGACACTGGGGGTTACAGGACAGAAGCAGCTTACAGGTTCCTTGAGGATGACGGCATTGCGTATCCTGAATCAGTAATGCAGGAAAGCGAGGTTGTTATCGGAAAGGTTTCTCCTCCAAAATTCCTGTCAGAAGCAAGGGAAATAACAATAAAGACAAAAAAGGAGAGCAGCAGCACAATAAAACAGGAAGAAAAGGGTGTTGTTGACGGTGTTTTTATCACAATTGACAGGGAGGGAAACAAGGTTGTGCATGTAAGAACAAGGGACTTGAGAATTCCTGAGTTGGGAGATAAGTTTTCAACAGCGCATGGGCAGAAGGGTGTTGTTGGCGCAATTGTGCCAGAGATGGATATTCCATTCACAGCAAGAGGCGTAAGGCCTGACTTGATTTTCAATCCGCACAGCATACCGGGAAGAATGACTGTTGGCTACCTGCTTGAGCTGATTTCGGGCAAGGTTGGCTGTGTTTCAGGAAAAATAGTTGACGGAACGTCATTTTCAGGCATGACAAGCGACGAGCTGGAGAAAACATTGCAGGAGCACGGATTCAGGTATGACGGCAAGGAGACAATGTATGATGGCGTGACAGGAAAGCAGCTGAAGGCGAAAATATTCATCGGGGACATGTATTACCTGAGGCTGAAATATATGGTTGCCAACAAGATGCATGTCAGGGCATCAGGAAAGGTTGCATTATTAACAAGGCAGCCTGTTGAAGGAAGGTCAAGAGGCGGGGCATTGAGGCTTGGCGAGATGGAGCAGCAGGCGCTTGCAGCGCATGGGGCATCCCTTCTTTTGAAAGAGAGATATGATTCAGACAAGGTTGTTGTGCACATATGCTCAAAATGCGGGGCAATGGGCATAAAGGACAATATAAGAAACAGGTTTACCTGC
>Ga0209541_10006108_pt1 | contig 20725 bp, 16 predicted proteins | sample RifCSPlowO2_01_FD_184027 | JGI IMG/M metagenome (GOLD analysis project Ga0209541, IMG submission 184027) | Groundwater microbial communities from Rifle, Colorado - Rifle CSP2_plank lowO2_0.1 (SPAdes) (version 2) | ecosystem: Environmental > Aquatic > Deep subsurface > Groundwater | place... | reverse complement strand
CGCGGCCGAGCCGATGGAAAGAGGCGAGAGCCGTGGCCAAGTCCCCCCCTGCGCACCACCACAAGCAAAAGTGCCGACGGACAGGCGGGGATTACACACCCCGCTCTTTTTTTGACCGCTTTTCGGCAATTTTTAAGCGGAAAATGCCGTGCTATTGACTTTACATACGAAATATGATATAATTGCCATAGGTTTTAAATACGCTTGTTTCCTGTCCGCACGAAGCGGACAGGGTGCTGTTCCTCAACAAAAAAGAGAAAGGGGGCCATGTCCCCGAAAGAGCCGACATTCCCGTCTTTCATCACCCGTCTCTCCCTTCTGCCCGACTTCTTCTACCTCCGGTTTCCGGACAACGAGAACCGGAACTTCTACTTCCTCGCGGTGGTGAGCTACGGCTTGCTCGTCGCCGTGCTCTGGTGGGGGTTCAACCTTCCGCATACGGGAGCGACCATCCTTTTCGTAACTCTCGCGGCGCACATCCCCGTCATCGTCGGGGTGACCCCGCCGCTCCCGGACGCGTTCGTGGGTGGTCCGTTGCTTCCCGAGGAGAAAAGGTCTGCGCCGCTCTCTCTCACCCGCTGGTTCTTCTGGACCCTGGCGGCGGCGGGCATCGTCATGGTCGCCGGGGGAACGATTCTCGGCATGAGCTATTTCGGCACGGGCCTCGCGGTCGCCCTCTGGGCCATCATCGCGTGTTCCGGCCTCGGCGTGAACCCCGAGAAGAAAGGCGGGGTGTGGTGCGACTTCTGCTCCGACATTCCGCCGGTCACGGTGGGCGGCGGATACAAGGGTGGTTATAGTGGTCATCTCCATCGTCCCGATATTGCTTCCTACCGTCCCTGACCCGCTCCACCCCCCGGCCATCTCATCTAAGTCTCACGCTCACCCCCTCCGCGGAATCCTTCCGCGCGCAGGGGGTGTTTTTTTGCGCATATTTTTTAAGGACAGAACTATCCACGGCTGATATGTTGGCGCTGATATAAATTAGTGCTAGCGTAAAAGCAGAAACGATATTTGAAAAACAAGGGTCTTCGGCAATATCTCCGTTCCCTTGCCCCCTTTATCTTAAAAGGAGGAGAATATGTCCGACCCAACAATTTCGGAGGTGTCGGCGCTTCCAAGCGTTATCATTCCCGAACACCTTTTTGAGGAGTGCAGTTACGGGGACTACCTCAGCAAAGTCCTCCGGCAACCGCGTTTGGTGCGTACCGCCCACGAGCGGTTTTACGATATGTTTCCCCACTACGGCTACCGCACGATTCGCCGTCCGTGGGGGAAAGAGGCGTTCCGCCACTCGCTTCTCTGGGACGACCCGTTCACGGCCGACCACATCAACGCTATCTACGGCATTGAAGAAGCGCTCTATGAGCTCGTCGGCACTCTCCGCGTCGCGGCATACGGGTTTGGGCAGGACAAACGGATTATCCTCTTGACCGGTCCCGTCGGCACCGCAAAATCAACCGCCGGCGAATTGTTCGCTTCGGGCCTTGAGCACTATTCAACGACTGACGAGGGAGCGTACTACTCTATCGTCTGGGTTGTGGGAGACACAACCTCCCCGCAAGGCATCGTCGGAGGGGATGAGGGCGCGATGATTCTCGGAACGATTGACCAGACCAATTTGCATCGCCTCGAAAGTCCGATGCACGAACAACCGTTCAGGATTCTCCCCGCGTCTCCGTCCATGGACATCCGCACAGAGGTGTTCAAGCATCTAAACAGTCAGCTCGCGGCTCGTTACGCGGGAATGGATGAAAAGGCAAAGCGCGATTTCTTGCGCATTCCGGAAGGCGAGCAGGTTTCGGAACACTACCTCCGCGTGAAGAGCAATGCGTGTCCGCGCAGTGCGCAGATATTCATGAAGCTCCTTCACCGGTACAAGGGTGACTGGAAGAAGGTCCTTGAGAACCACCTCCGCGTCAAACGGACGCTCATGTCGCGCGAACACCGCATCGGCATTGCGATTACGCGTCCGAAGTCGGAAAAAGACCAAGACGCGTCAGAGTGGAACGGCGACACCAATTATAAAGCGCTCGCCGCGTTCGGTTCGGCAAACGACCCGCGCACCTTTGAGTTCAACGGCTATTTTGAAGCGGCCGAAGGAGGGATGCTCTACAGCGAAGAGCTCCTGAAGCTCACGCAGACATTTCTTTACGACTACCTTGGCGCCGCCCAAGAGCACCGCATCCAACCAAAAGGTTTCAACGAGGTTGATATTGATGTGGTCATCATCGGGGGCACGAATATCCCCGAGTATGAAAAACTCAAGGGCACCAAAGAAATGGAAGCGCTCCGTGACCGCATCATCAAGCGCGACCTTCCGTATGTAAGCAACTTCCGCCAGGAAGAAAGAATTTACGAGAAGTTCTTCCCGTCAGCCCGTCTGCGCGGAAAGCACATGCACGCGTTTGGTCCGCGCGTCGCGGCGTTTTGGGCGGTGTTGACTCGGCTTGTTGACCCGAAAGACAAAGGCATCTCGCTTTCCGACAAAGCAAAGCTCTACGCCGGCATTGCCGTGGAGGAGCATTCGTTTGAAACGGTGACCGAGCTGTTGAAAGAAGCGGTTGCGAACGGCAAAGGCGACTGTTTTGACGGTATTTCGTCGCGCTTCGTCACCGACTGCATCTCGCAGGCGTTCACGCACCTTTTCACATCGCTCGACAAGAAAGAGAGCGGTTGTCTGACCCCCTTCGTCATCTTGAACGAGATTGACAGGGGTATTGATAACCACCCTCACATGAAGGGCGACGACGAAAAGAAGCTGGCGCGCGAAAAACTTGATATGGCGCGCAAAATGCTTAACGAGTTTGTCACGGGACTTCTTGAAGAAGTCATCAGCGGTGGCGAAGATGGACTGCAAAAATTGCACGAGAAGTACCTCAACAACCTGATAGCAGTCGTCAACGCCCGCAAGATGGTTGACCCGGACACGAAGCGCGAGGTTGAACCCGACGAGCAATTCATGGAGGCGATTGAGAATTTTGCCAACAAGACCGATCGGGGAACCCGCGACACTTTCCGCGCGAAGATTGTGCAGGTCATCGCGGGGCGTTCGGTTGCCAATCAGAACAACGCGGCAAGCGAGCCGTTCCGTTGGAACAGCGACGATGTACTTGCCCGCGCCTATAAGCAGTTCTTGTTTCAACAGCAAGCAAAGGACCTCGATTGGCAGTCGGTGGTCTCCAATGTTGCGGCGGGAACCTCGGCGGACAAGGTTGCTTCAATCCGCGCGGCGCTTATCCGCGACAAGGGTTGTTGCGAGGTATGCGCGTCCGCGTTTCTGCGCCATGGCGGGAGTATTTTCTCCCGCAGGTCAAGTGGAAGAAGGTCGTAACACACAGTTAGTCATGCCGGCATCCCTCTGGGTGCCGGTTTTTTTTGCGTGCCTTTCCTTTTTCGGATTCTGGTCACGAAAAGGGAAATACGCACAAAAAAGCGCCGGCGTTTTGAGAAACGCCGGCGCCGAGAGCAGTACCGCCTGTTAGAAAGGTACCGGAAAGATGACCGCATCGCCCTTTTCGCCGGAAAACTTTCCGTCGGGAGCCATGGAGAAGCGGACTTTTACCCCCCCTAACTGCTCCGGTTCGTCAGGGGTCGTTTTTTCCTCTGTTTTGAACCACCGGTACCAGAACGGCACTTCTTCTGGCTCGTCGGTCTGTATCGTTTCAAGGTGCACTGTTTTTTTCCAGATCTGCGCGAGGCAGAGGAGCACATCCTTCACGAACATACCGTCTTTTGACCACCAGTCAATGTCAACCCCGTTATGCGCGTGGCGAAGCAGAAGATCGCCGTTCCCGCCGTAATCGCCGTCCACCACCTCAATGAAGGGGGTGTAAAAATCGGTGAATTGAAACAACAGATATTTCTTGATGCGCTCAAACGCCTTTGTTTCAATGACAAAGCGCTTTTCAACGCTCCAGCCATGAAGAACCTCTTTTGCCTTGTAGAGGAAATAGCCCTCCTGTTCGCAGAACTCTTTGGTAAAGAAGTCGTCAAACATGCTGAAGTCATCGTGCGTCTTGCGCAACTCAAACCACTTGCTCTCTCCTTTCGCGAGAGGAACCGCCTCTTTGTAGGAGAGCGAATAGGCAACCCAGTCCTCGGGAATGGAAAGAGCGGGAACGGAGGCGCCTTCTTTTTTGTAGCGCTCTTTGAAGTTAACGAGCGCGCGGAAATACGCTATTTTCTCCCGAATCTCATCGGGTGTCCACAGATAGAGCTCGCGTTCTCCGGCGGCAAAATAAATATCGCGCCGCGCCTTGAACGACAATTCCCTGTCCGTGAGGTCCGCGCTGGAAAGCTCAGTGCGCAGACGGGCAATTTCCTTCGGGATTTCTGCCTCAAGCCCGCGGGCTTCAATACGGACAAGCATCGCTTCATATTTTGCAAGCGCTACTTCGGCGTGCGCGTACTCTGTCCAATGAAGATGGAGATATTGTCCAAGAAAACGGTCGTTCACGAAGAGTTCTTTGGGATAAGCGAGACGGCCCTCGCGGAGTTCGTGGAGGAACTGCGAGAACTCGCGCCATCGGCCGAGAAAAAGCGCCGAATCATCGCCGCACTCAACTCTTAGGTTATGGTAGACGATGAAGGTGTCCCAATGCCGCTTCACTTCGTAGTGAACACAGTTTTCCCAGATTCCGCCATGCCTTCCGGTGTCGTAGCGGTGCCGTACATCCAGAAGAAGGTCATAGGTGAGGCGGTAGGGGTTCATCCCCTTTTTGCGCTGTACCTGTGCGAGCGTTGAGGTCCAGCGCGTCAGGTCTTTGTCAAGCTTGACCTCGTGCATGAGGAGCTCTTCCTGAAGCGACGCCCACCCTTCATGGAGAAATTTGCAACGGAACTGGCTGAAATAGTAGCGGCTTCGCCGCACCATCTCAAGGAGTGAACGCTGCCATGGTTCAAGCGGCGCGTGGTCTATCAGAAACTGCAGCACATCTTTTGTCGGATGCGCCGGAACTTTCATTCCGCTCAGCAACTCCCGGTCCCGTTGTTCTTCTTCGGCGAGGCGCTGTTCCGCTTCTTTCTTAAGCTCGCGGATATGCGGCATGCTTTCAAGTTCTTTCGGAAAACCTTCAGGGAGAAGCTCGTGCAATCTCTGCTGGCGTTCCTTGCGGCGCCGTTCGTACTCCTCGGTGCTTAAGCGCTGTTCGGGACGCTTGATGTAAAGCGAGTTCGCGTCAATCAGATTTTGAAGGGAGAGAACGGTGTCAAAGAACATCTTCACCCGTTCCTCGCCGTACTGGCGGCAAAATGCGTCCAGCATCGCGGCGTCGGACGCGAATACTTGATCCATGTTCGTGTCCGCGAACTGCGCATACTGGTTGTTGAGGAACAAATCTGCGTGTCCACAGACATGCGCCATAACCGCGATATTGTCGTATGCGTGATTGCTGTCCAAGAGAAATCCGATGACGGGGCGGATGCGGATGACAATCTCAAAGACGCGTCCCATGCCGTAACGGAACTTCTTTTTGTTCATGATGGACTTCATGCCCGTCTCCCAGTGCGCGGGCATGACGGGAAAACCGTTCCGCGCGACAACCTCGCTCATTTCTTCCGCGCTGACCATTTCGTATTTGATTTCCCAAAACGAAAGGCCATTACGGACCGCGAGACGCTCAATCTCATATTTGTAGAGTTTCAGCCTCGTGGGAAGCTTTGGGGCTGTTTGATGGTCCATTGCGGCCTCCGTTAGTGTTGTTCCTTGAAAAATTCCCGTATCGTTTCCATGACCGATTCGTCATCAGCCCCTGCCACCTCTGCATGCACGAGATTCGGAGGATTTTCCGCTTCTTTGAGCCCATCAATTAACGCGCCAATTGTTCCCGGCGGAGAGAGAAGGTCCGAATCGTCGGTCTCATCAAGCCACGGCCGGCCCAAGTGCGTTTGGCCGTAACAAAAGAGATTGGCGATTTCAAGAAGCTCTTTGAGCGCATCAACGAACGGCTCGTCATCCTCTGACCAGTTGAACCCGTCCGAAAAATAGAAAGGATAGATATTCCATTTTTCTACCGGGTAGCGCCCCCCGATGATTTCAAGTATTTTTTTGAGCGCGGTTGAACAGAGGGTGCCGCCCATATTCTGGCTTCCGAAGAACTGCGGGCGCTTAACTTCGTATGCCTCAACCCCGTGTACGATATAGACAACCTCAAACGCGCCGTTCGGGTAGCTTTTGCGCACCCAGCGTTCGGTTAAGTCGCAAATTTTTGAAAGCGCGACATTCTCCTCGTCGCCGACTGACCCAGAGTAGTCGCGGGCGAAGAAAAGCACGGCGTTGTTGAGCGGGGTCTTCACCTTTTCCGTGCTGACAAAACGGAAATCGGGGGGCATAACGGAGACAGCAGGCCTTTCCGGAGGACGGTAATCGCCCGTTGCGATGCTTCGGCGTATTGCTTGTTGCATCGTGCGGGGTTTGTGAATTGCGGAACGAGGACCAAGGTGGTGGATGGAGGTATATTTTTCGCGTTCCTCAACAATCGTGCGGTCGCCTTTCGGGAGGAGCCGTTGCAACTTGAGCTCATCTTCAATCCAGCTGAAATATTCTTCCTCGTCAATCTCAATTTCAACCGGTTCGCCCGGACCCCCCTCGCCTGATGCACCCTTGCCCTCTCCCTCACCTTCCTCCGGCGGAACCGGCCCCAAGTCATCGCCCGGCTTGCCTTCGCCCTGTCCGATTCTCATCTGCTCGTCACGGAAACCGTAGCGGATGGTCGGCAGCTCAATCTGCTCTATGGGAATGACGACGACCGGTTTCCCCGTTCTCCCGAGACGAAACTGTGAGCGGAGAGTATATTTAATCAATTCCCGACGGATGCGTCCCTTGGCGATTTTCACGAACTCAGCTTCATCTTGCGCGATGCCAATGATGCGGCCCATGGAGTTCTTCCGATGGTTGTGAAAGAGCAGTACCTATCTATTATAGTTACAGAGCGGAGTGGTACCGTAAAGACGCACTCTGTGCGCACGGAAAGACATTTGAGGCAGGCGGCGCTACAAAACACCCCCGCCACGGAGAAGGGCGGGGGTTAGGACAAGCGCAGGACATCTGCGCGCATGCGTGAGAAACTGCCGCGCGGGATGACGGCGTCCACGAGACCAAGTTTCAGCGCGGTTTTCGTGTTGATGCGCGCATCGCGCATGAAAAGACCGCAGATTGTCCGCGGGTGGCGGCTCCGTTTTACATAAACCTTACACAGCGCAGTATCAATGATATCCAGTTGGCGCACCTCTTCTTCAAGCAGAGCGGAGTTCATCACCTTCTTGTGGTATGTCCGTAATACACGATGAAACCGAAACACGGTATTCTTTGTCGCACATCGTCGCACGCCTGCTTGTAGAAGGAAGAACGCCCCCGACTGCGCGGTTGCTACGCCGACAGTATGCACAGGTACTTGTTTTTTGACAAGGTTTATTATGAGCCAGTATATCGCGAGACAAGCCGACAGGTCCCCGCCGTGGCTCGTGAAAAACACAACAATCGGACTGTTTCCATGAGCGGCAAGTTTTGCGAGCTGTTTTTCAAAATTTGTCGCCGTCGCCGCGGAGATAGGGCCTTCTATGGAGACCCAGCGTTCCGCGATGCTCGCGCGCACATTTCTCGGCTTCTTTTTGCGCACCATCGTTGGGCTCCGCGGGAAAAAAGAATTTTTCTTTTTTTATAGTAACACGCCACGGCACTCGTTAGCCGCGCCGCGCCCTTTTCATGTGCCAGAAATGATGATATAATTTACCGCACAATTCGGTAGATGGTGCCCATAGCTTAGTGGTAAAGCTCCGCCCTGTGGAGGCGGCGATGAGAGTTCGATCCTCTCTGGGCACCCCCTTTTAAAAAACGCCGCTCCAGGAGAACCCGGAACGGCGCGATGCGTGATGATGGACGAGACGAGCGGCGCTACTTCAGCAGGACGGCATTCTTGATGACCTCTGCCCCCACGCCTTCCCGCCGGACGGCAACAACCCCGGGCTTGCGATCCTTGGTGCAGTCGGCGACGATTTTTCCCGCTTCCTCCGCGTACTCCACGGGTTCGCCGTCGGTGCAGATGACGAGCTCCTTGTTGCCGAGACGCGCCCAGGAGAGACCGTTCACGAAAACGCCGACCTCGTCGTACAGCGCTTTGTAAGCGGGATAGCCGGTTGCCGCGAAGATGTGAAATTCCTTGCCATTCAGCCGCGCATACGCGAGGCCCTCGGATGACCGGCCGACCTCGTCATACCGATTTCCGTAGGCCCACCCGCGACCATCCACGTGGTACGCCTGAAGGTTGTTCCTGGTCGGCAGGCCATGGCGGTTCCGATTGATGGAGCCTTCGAATACCACCGCGGCATTTTCGTAGGAGTTGCCGACGACGGGCTCGAGTTTCTCCACCCAGGGACCGCTAGACGCGCACCCCGCCACGAAGGCGATGATGACGACCAGGACGGAGAGCAAAAGCGATGCTCGCATGGAGTACCTTTTTGGAGGAATTGTTGAAGAAACAGCGCGCTTTCTGCACGCAGATAACATCATATACCACATACTTTGGTCTGTCAAGCGCCCCCTAAGGGGGAAATCCCAATGACCAAACCCCAATTCCCAATCAAGCCCCAAGCCCCAAAACTCCGATGAACGGCTTTGGGGATTTTATTGGGCATTGAGCATTTGGGTTTGGGGTTTATTGAGAGAGGTTCTGCGAGCGGTGTATACCCCCTCACCAACTTTGGCATGGCTTTTTTGTGTTGCCGTGGGTATACATAAGCGGGAATAGTGGAAGATATTCTTTTACTATCGCTCCTTACCCAAAGGTCAAAAGCAGCACAATGCCAAAGTGTAGTGCAGGGGGTATACTTTAACGAGAAAACGAACCTTTCATTTCTCAACCACGATATGAGGCAACAATGGTACGCATCGTTGAGGTCGGTCCGCGCGACGGGCTCCAGAATGTTGCGACCATCATTCCCACGGAGGTGAAAGTCGGTTTCGTGAACCTTCTCTCGCGGTCGGGACTCACGGACATAGAGGTCTCCTCGTTTGTGGCATCACGGCGCGTTCCCCAGCTTGCGGACGCGGAAGAAGTATTCGCTCGCGTCAAACGGCGGAATGATGTGCTGTTTTCCGCGCTCGTGCCCAATATGCAGGGGCTTCTGCGGGCGATTACCGCCGGTGTCTCAAAAATTGCTGTGCTCACCGCCGCCTCCGAGCGTTTCAGCACGGAGAACACGGGCATGAATATCGCGCAGTCGCTTGCCGCGTGCGAAGAAGTCGTCGCTCTAGCGGTAAAGCGGGGGCTTTCCGCGCGCGGGTATATTTCCACGGCATTCCACTGTCCTTTCGCGGGGCGCATCGTTCCCGACGAGGCCGTCGTTCTTGCCGAGGAGCTTCTTCTGTTTGGCGTTTCCGAAGTCGCCTTTGGCGACACGACGGGACAGGCAAAGCCCGACGATGTCCGCGCGCTTCTCAACGAGGCGCAAAAACGCGGTGTGCCGATAGAAAAAATCGCGATGCATTTTCACGACACCTATGGGAATGCCGCGGCAAATGTCCGCGCCGCCTACGAAGAGGGCGTCCGCGTTTTTGACGGAAGCGTCGGCGGACTTGGCGGATGCCCCTACGCGCCGGGCGCCAAAGGAAACATCGCGACCGAAACACTCGTCGCGGTACTCGCGGAGCTTGGCGAGGAGACGCGTGTGAAGCCCGCGATACTGAAACGGGCGCACGAGCTCGTCGCCCCGTATCTGTAAAAAAACCAAAAAGCCCCCGCCCCGCAGCTGCGGGGCGGGGGCTTTTTCTGTGGGGAGTTTACGCCGACAACTGTCGCGTGTCATCCACCTCAAGGTCGCGCGCGCGGAAGAGGGTGAAAGAAAGCGCGACGAGCGCGGAAAGCAGGAATACCCATTTCACGGAGAAGAAAAAGACAAGAAGCGCCGCCGCGCCGAACATGAGGACCCTTCCGACCGAAAGCGCCATCTCTTTGAGCACGGTGAATTCGTCCACATAATGTCCCTCGTCCGCCGACATCTCGTAGGTAAGCGTATCTATGGGCGTCCGCGCGACGATGCCCATGATGCTGTGGTAGGCGCCGGCGACAAAAATCTCAAAAGCAGTCGCGATAAATATTTTGATAATCCAGCCGAGAGAGTAGAAAATGCTTCCCCACCAGAGCACCGTTTCTTTGGGGAGCCGCGTGTCAATGATTTTCCCGAGCAAGAGCTGGACCGCGATTGCGGCGCCCGTGATGAGCGTCGTCAGCACGCCGACCGAGAAATAATCCCCTTGGAGGATTTCAAAAATGAACACGGGCCACACAATCAAGCCCACGACCCCCTCGGCGCCGTCCGCGATATAGGCGATGAGCGTCTTTGAGCGGATGTGCGAGAAGAATTTTTTCCAGGTTTCCCAATACCCCCACACGAACCGTTCGTTGGTGTCGGGAATGGTGATATAGGCGAAGCCGGAGACGAGGTAAAGGAGAATCGCGGAGAAAAAAAGGATGTCAAAGCCGAAGCGGGAAATGATGACGCCCGCGATGAATGGCGTTATAGCGGCGATAAGGAGCACCGTCGCGTGCATGAGAGAAAGCTCGCGCCCGCGGTTTTTCCTGCTCGTGAATGTCGCAAAGTCCACATGGTAGGGGAGCCAGAAGAGGAGCCGATAGGCGAGGAGCACGAGAACGGTAAGGGGGAGAAGGGAGAGCGCGGTCTCGCCGTTCACGAAAAAGAAAATGCCATAGTAGAGCGCCCCGAAAAACACGCTTGCGCGGAGCGCGTTCCTAAAACCGAAGCGATTCAGGAACTGCGCGCCGAGCATGACGGTAAAGAGATAGAGGAAATGGGAGGCGCTGTAGTAGAGAAGTACCGGCAGAAGGTTGCCGTCAAACAATTTGTAAAGGAAAAGCGGAAGGAAAACGCCCAAGAGCCCGCCCGCGATGGTCGTTATGGCGTGGCCGATATAAAGCGAGGTGAATCCGCGGGAAAGCGGTTCGTCAAGGTAGCGCATAAAGTAGAAAGTAGTCCGCCGGAGGCGGAAAAGTAGAAAGTAGAAAGTAGAAAGTAGAAAGTAGAAAGTAGAAACTTTCTATTCTGTTAGTATAGCGTATTTTACTAAAAAAATGACTCATCCGCCGGAGGGGCGAATGAGTCATGGTACACCTTTTACATCGCGGAGAGCGTCCACGATCATTTTCAAGATGAAGATGAGGATGGTGATTGCGGCACCGACATCCCACCAGAGCCAGCTGGTTGCGAGGGTGAGTATGCCCGCGATGACGACGCCGATACTGTAGTAGAAATCAGAGCGGGTGTGTCGATGCTGATTTCTCCATGTACTCGTCAATTTTCCGCGATACAAGTGGAGGACAAAAAGCCGCGCGCGACCTCCGAGAACGGCGGCGATGCCGACTGCAATCATTACGGGCGCATCCGGCAGATGCGGGGCGAGTATTTTCTCCGCAATTTCTTTCGCGACGAGCGCCGCGGCAAGCGCGAGAAGTGCTATCTGCCCATACGCGCCGTAATGGCGGACCTTCTTCGCCGTCGTCGCGCGCACCGCATACGCGACAAAGAAGGCAATGCCGACGGCGAGTAGGTCGCCTATCGTATCGTTTGCGCCATGGAGTGCGTCCGTCTTTGGCGAAACCGCCTCGGCGACATGCGCTCCCCAAAACTCAAAGAGTGCGGTGGCACCTCCGATTATAGCCATCGCCGCGTACACCGCCGCCTCGCACCAGCATCGCCCACAACCCTGCGTGTTCTGCGTTGGGCACCAGCGGAAATGACCGAGGGGCCCGCTTTCGTTTCTGTCCACGAGGCACCGCGCTCCATAGGGGAAGGAAACGAATGGTTCTCGGCAAAGATTACCACGGGTTTATCTCCTATGTCAACCATTTTCTTCCAATAGACAACGCATCCCGACGATCGTCAGGATGCGTGTCATCGAGCACTCGTCCTCATGAGGAGAAGATACGGGGTCGCTGTTTGTTCCGCGGTGATTCGCCGCGTGACTACTCAAAAAAGAGGAGTGCCACCATTGCGGCGATGCCCGAAAGCATGGCGACGAACTGCACAAGCGAGCTTTTGAGGTCGGTTGTTTTGTGTATTTCGGGAATCAGGTCCGCGCTTGCGAGATAGAGGAAGCCGCCTGCGGCGACGGGGACAAGCAAGAGCACAACACCGCCCCCTGCTTCCCCCACGAGGATGACGACGAGCGCGCCAAGAACCGCGACGAGCGCCGAGAGAAAGTTAAGGAAGAGCGCGCGTCCGCGCGTGAAGCCCGAATGGAGGAGCACCGCAAAGTCGCCGATTTCCTGGGGGATTTCGTGGAGAATAACCGCGATGGTTGTCGCAACGCCGACCTCAATGGTCACGAGGTAGGCGGCGGCGATAATCATGCCGTCCAAAAAGTTGTGAAAGCCGTCCGAGACGAGAATCATATAGCCCGTCGGGTGGATGCCATCATGGCGATGCCCCATTGCGTTCTCTGCGCCGTGATAATGGTGCCAGTGGAGAAACTTTTCAAGAATAAAGAAGACAAGCACGCCGAGGATCAAGAGGAGCGATGCGGGAAGCGGCGCAACCTCTTCAAAGGTTTCGGGAATGAGATGGATAAAGGCATCGCCCAGAAGCGCACCCGCGGCGAGGGAGACGAGCGCGAAAATCGCTCGGCGGAGGATTGCCTCTTTAAGCGACAGCGCGAAAAGCCCGACAAGCGAAACGAGCGAGACGGCGACAACGCTTGCGAGGATGAGGAAGACGGTGTTCATGTAAGGCAATTAAACCATATTTTCCCGCCTCGCGCACAGAACCGATTGACACATGAGGGCATAGCGTGTTTACATCTTTACTAGAAACAAGACGCACCATCTGTTCCTCACAATCGCAAAGGAAGAAAGCATGAATACGACAAAAACACTCCGCGCGCTCTTCGCCGCGCTGTTTCTCTGTGTCGCTGTCTCCGCGCCGGTGTTCGCTGAAGAATCCGGCACAAAAAAAGCCCCCCCCGCGGCCTCGGTCGGGCACGGCATTTCCTTTTTTGACGGCGAGCTCAAGTACGGTCCGGACTTCACGCATTTTGGCTATGCGAATCCGGACGCGCCCAAAGGAGGCGTCGTCGCCGTGTGGGCGCTCGGCACCTTTGACAGCGTGAACCCTTTCATCCTTCAAGGGCGTGCCGTTGCTTTGGTTGAGCTATACACTTTCGCGACGCTCATGGCGCGCGCGTACGATGAGCGCTATTCCCGGTACGGATATATCGCCGAGACGGCTGAAGTGCCGCGCGACCGTTCGTGGATTGCCTTCACGCTCCGGCCTGAAGCGCGCTTCCACGACGGCACGCCCATTACCGCGGAAGATGTCGTGTTTACCCTGAACACCTTCAAGGACCCCGCGCAGGCGGACCCGGAAATCGTTTTGCGGTATCAGGACATCCTCTCCGCGGAAAAAACGGGACCGCGAACGGTGAAGTTTCTTTTCCGCAAAGGCGGAAACCGTGAACTGCCGCTTCGCGCGGGCGGAATGCCGGTGCTTTCCGCCGCGTACTGGAAAGGCCGCGACTTCGCAAAAGCGACGCGCGAGCCGGTGCTCGGCAGTGGACCCTACAAGATTGGCTCCATGAACGAGGGAAGCGCCATTACCTACGAGCGCGTCAATGGCTGGTGGGGCGAAAATCTTCCCGTGAACCGCGGGCGATACAACTTCGGCGCCATCCGCGTGAAGTATTATCGCGACAGCGGTATCGCGCTTGAAGCGTTCAAGGCGGGGGAGTACGACTATCGCTACGAGAACTCCTCTACGCGCTGGGCGACCGCCTACCACGGTCCGGCGATTGATGCGGGAATGATTCAGGCAATCCGCGACAAGACGGTATTTCCCGACAATTTCCCGCAGGGGATGCAGGGGTTCATCTATAACACCCGACGACACATGTTCAAGGACCCGCGGACGCGGGAAGCGCTCACCTACGCGTTTGATTTTGAGTGGGAGAACTGTTCCTTGATGCAATGCGCCTATACGCGGGCGCGAAGCTACTTCAACCAGTCGGAGCTTGCGGCAACGGGGCTTCCTGCTGGGAAAGAGCTCGCAATCCTTGAGAAGTTCCGCGGAAAGATTCCCAACGAGGTCTTTACGAAGGAATACAATCCGCCGAAAACGGATGGCTCGGGGAATAACCGCGATAATCTTCGCGAGGCGCGGCGACTTCTCCGCGAGGCGGGGTGGGTTTTGAACAAGACGACGAACCTTCTTGAGCATCCGGACTTGAAAGATGCGGAAGGAACGCCGACCCCATTCCGTTTCGAGGTTCTTCTTGATGACGACGGCTTTGAGCGGCTTACCGAGCCGTTTCAGCAGAACCTGAAGAAGCTCGGCGTTGAACTGTCCATGCGGCGCATTGACGCGACCGCATATGAAAAGCGCCTGGATGATTTTGATTACGATGTGATAGTCGCCAATGTGTGGAGCGTTACGCAGACGCCGGAGGACTCCTTCTCCAATTATTGGGGGAGTACTGCGGCGGAGAGCCACGGCAGCAAGAACTATTCCGGCATCAAAGACCCCGTCATTGACGAGCTCATTGCGCTCGTTCTTGCGGCGGAAAGCGGGGACGAACTCCTCGCGCGCACCCACGCGCTTGACCGGATGCTAGAGTGGGGGCACTATGTCATGCCGAACTGGTATCTTGACTGGTACCGCACCGCGCGCTGGAACATCTTCGGACTCCCCCCCGTTGAACCAAAGTATTCAATGAGTTTCTACGAAGACACCTGGTGGGTGGATGCCGAAAAGGCGCAGTGCGTTGCCCGGTGGAAAGAGAACAAGCCGCTTTCGCCGCAGTGCAAGAAAATACTCGGGCTTCAAACGGAGTAAGAAAAAAGCGTTGGAGACCCGCCGAGCGTTACGCGCTCCGCGGGTCTTTTTTTGCGCAGTCAATTTGACAATCGGCAGGCATCCTGTTATTCCTAGCGCAGAACGAAGCATTTCACAACTCAAAAAAGGCACACGATGCGAAGCTATTGCGTTAAACGGCTTCTTGCTATGGTGCCGACGCTTTTCGGCATCCTGCTCATCAACTTCGCCATTCTGCAGTTTGCCCCCGGCGGACCGGTTGAACAGATTATCTCGCGGATAAACAATCCGAACGCACAGCAGTCGGCGGGGAGGATAAGCGGCGGCGGCGGGGAAACAAAAGGAGGAGTGAGCAGTGCGGCGCGGAGCAGTTATCGCGGTTCGCGCGGTCTCGAGCCGGCGCTCATTCTCGCCCTCAACAAAAAGTTCGGCTTTGACAAACCGGCGCATGAGCGGTTTCTCGTCATGCTCAAAAACTACGCGCTGTTTGACTTTGGCACCAGCTTTTACTCCGACAAAACGGTAATAACGCTCATTGCCGAGAGGATGCCGGTTTCCATGTCGCTCGGCATTCCCTCAACGCTTCTCATCTTCTGCATCGCAATCCCGCTCGGCATCAAGAAGGCGGTAGGCGCCGGCGGCGGGGTTGATATCGCGTCAAGCTCATTCGTCATCGTGGGTTACGCGATTCCCGCGTTTCTTTTCGCGCTCATGCTCATCATTCTTTTTGCGGGCGGGAGCTTCTGGAAGGTGTTTCCTTTAAGCGGGCTTGTGTCCGACTCGTATGCGGGGCTCCCGCTCGTCGGCCGTATGCTGGACCGCGCGTGGCACCTCGTTCTTCCGGTAACCGCGCTTTCAATCGGCGGGTTCGCGATTCTCACCATCTTTACCAAGAACGCCTTCCTTGAAGAGCTCGGCAAACCCTATGTGACAACCGCGCGCGGAAAAGGCATCACCGAAAACACGGTGCTCTACCGCCATGTGTTCACAAACGCGCTTATCATCGTCATCGCGGGGTTGCCGTCCATGCTTTTCACGATGTTCTTCACGGGGTCGCTCTTCATAGAAATAATTTTTTCACTGAACGGCCTCGGCCTTCTCGGGTATGAGGCGGTGCTCCGCCGCGACTACCCCGTCATCCTCGGCACGCTCTTCATCTTCACGCTGGTGCGCCTCGTGCTGAACCTCGCGACCGACCTTATGTACGCGTGGCTTGACCCGCGCATCAACTTTGAAAGTCAGGGAGGGTGATATGGAAAACCGACTTCGGTGGTTTCGCGTTTCGCCGATGACCCGTCGGCGGATTGCGAACTTCAAGGCAAACAAGCGCGGCTACTGGTCATTCTGGATTTTCACCGTCTTGTTTGCGGCGAGCGTGTGCTCCGAGCTCATCGCAAACGATAAGCCGCTTCTCGTGCGGTACGGCGGGGAATGGTACTTGCCGGTCGCGGTCGTGTATCCCGAAACGGCGTTCGGCGGCGACTTTGAGACGGAAGCGGATTACCGCGACCCGTTCACGGCAGACCTCATTCGCGAGAGCGGAGGATGGATGCTCTGGCCGCCGGTGCCCTACCGCTACAATACCGCCGACAACGACCTCCCCGGTTCCGCGCCCACGCCGCCCGATAGGCGACACTGGTTGGGGACCGATGACCACGGGAGGGATGTCGTCGCCTGGATTTTCTACGGGTTCCGCACCGCTATTTTCTTCGGGCTGACGCTCATGCTCGTTTCGTCTTTCGTGGGCATTGTTGCCGGCGCAACCCAAGGGTACTTCGGCGGGTGGGTTGACCTCGCGGGTCAGCGTTTCATGGAAATATGGGAGGCGTTGCCGTCGTTTTACATCCTGATTATCCTCTCAAGCATCGTGGAGCCCTCTTTCTGGTGGCTCCTCGGCATCCTCCTTCTCTTTAGCTGGCCACAACTCGTGGGGGTGGTGCGCGCGGAGTTTCTGCGCGGAAGGAAAGCGGATTATGTGGAGGCGGCGCGCGCGCTCGGCATGGGGAATGTGGCAATCATGTTCAAGCACATTTTCCCGAACGCGATGGTCGCGACGATAACCTATGCGCCCTTCATTCTCGCGGGCGCAATCACGGTGCTCGCCTCGCTTGATTTTCTTGGCTTCGGTCTGCCGGTCGGCTCGCCCTCGCTCGGCGAACTTCTCGCGCAGGGCAAGACGAATGTGTACGCGGCGTGGCTCGGCATATCGGGCTTCACCGTGATGGTCGTCACGCTTACGCTCCTGAACTTCATCGGTGAAGCGATGCGCGATGCGTTTGACCCGCGGAATGTCGGCGGATAAGCGAAGTTTGTTACTTCCTCGCTCGGAGAAAGTGAAAATGCTACAACGCATCTTCACTTTGCGCCTCGCTCGTCGTAATAGAAAACAAGATGTTCGCGCCCGCCCCGCAGCTGCTGGGGCGGTCGCTTTTTTTGTGTACGCCGATGCTATACTGTTTTGATGCAAAAAACGGAACACGATGCGCTTCTGGATACACTATTGAAAAACCGCGGCATCATAACGGCCGACGAGCGCGAACGGTTTCTAAATCCCGACTACGAGCGCGACACCCATGACCCGTTTCTTCTTCCCGATATGGCAAAGGCGGTGGAGCGGATTCTTGCGGGCGTTGCCGCGGGCGAGCGCATTGTCCTCTACACCGACTACGACACCGACGGCACGCCCGCGGGCGTCATCATGCGGGATTTCTTCAAAAAAATCGGCTACACGAACTTTATAAACTACATTCCGCATCGCTATTACGAAGGGTACGGCTTGAACACTGAGGCGATACAAAAGTTCAAGGAGGACGGCGCATCACTCATCATCACCGCCGACTGCGGCATCTCCGATATTGCCGAGGTCCGCGCCGCCGAGGAGGCGGGGATACAGGTCATCGTGACCGACCACCATCTTCCTCACGCGGAGCTCCCGCCCGCGTATGCCGTGATAAACCCGAAACGGGCGGACAACAAGTATCCTTTTGACGGGCTCTGCGGGGCGGGGGTCGCGTTTAAGCTCGTGCAAGCGCTCCTCACGCGTGGGCGCGAGAAAGGCGTTTTTCAAGTGCCCGTCGGGTGGGAAAAGTGGCTTCTGGATATGGCGGGCATCGCAACCGTCTGCGACCGGGTGCCGCTCCGCGGAGAGAACCGCGTCATCGCCCGTTTCGGGCTTATGGTGCTCCGCAAAAGCCCGCGCGCGGGCATACGGGAGTTTTGCCGCGTAAAGAGGATTCCCCAGCGATTTTTCACCGAAGACGATATTGGGTTTTCCCTGGGACCCTACATCAACGCCGCCTCGCGAATGGACGCGCCGATAAAAGCATTTCATTTTCTGGGGACCAATAATGACGAAGAAGCGCGTGCCGTTGTTGCCGAGCTCGGTCATTTGAATGACCAGCGCAAAGGGTTCGTCGCGGCAATCATCAAGGAAATCAAACATCGCTTTACGCCGGAGGAAGCCCCCGCGGTTTTGGTCGCGGGAAACCCGGCGTGGCACCCGGGGCTTTTGGGGCTCGCGGCAAATACGCTTGTGGAACAGTTCGCCCGCCCTGTGTTTCTCTGGGGCGGCGGGGAAGCGGCGCTTCTCAAAGGGTCGTGCCGTTCGGACGGAACGGTGCATATTGTTGAACTGATGCGCCGCGCCTCCGCCGCAGACGGCTTCGGCGGCGCGAAGCACGCGGGGAACATATTCGCCGATTTCGGCGGGCATGAGTTTTCGGGCGGGTTTTCCATAACGCGCGGAGAGGTGCACAATCTTCCGACGGCGCTCGCGACGGCGTATGGGGCGATAGAGAAAAAAGAAGCCGCCGTGGCGCCCGCGCACGACGCGGTGCTCGCCCTTGACGCGGTGAACGCCGATTTGTATCGGGCGCTCGCGCGGCTCGCGCCCCACGGCGAAGGGAACCCGAAGCCGCTTTTTTTGATTCAGGACGCGGAAGTGATGGAGAAAATACTTTTCGGCAAGACGAAAAACCACCTGCGCCTCACGCTTCGCGGCGCGGGAGGAACGCGCGTCTCGGCGATTCAATTTTTTGCGGACCGGAATCCCGCGGCAGAAAAAGTTATGCCCGGACAAACGATTTCCCTTCTCGCGCATCTGGAGCAAAGCTTTTTCGGCAACAAGGCGGAACTGCGGTTGAGGATTGTTGAGATCAGTCCTCAACCGTTTCAGGTGGAGGTCTGACCTCAATCGTCAAATCTAAATAAAGCAAAGAAACAACGAAGTCCCGACTTGGTCGAGGATCCACGATTTTGACGAGTCAAAATCGGGACAACGAAGCACAAAAACAAGGGAACATAAAAAAAGCCCCTTCGCGCAAAGGAAAGGGCTTCAGGAAAATTGGGTTTGAATTGGAAACAGATTATTCGCCGAAGCCGTGACCAGTTTGTGCTTTATAGGCGAAAATCAGTTTTTGGCGAATTTGTTGGAGACGATCTTTTTCTTTTTCAACTGCCGCGAACAGTAGCTCCGTGAGTTTTTGTCGCAGAGATTCTGGTTCAAACTTGATTAGATTCCAGTTTGTCCCAGTTCCACAACTGCATACCGTATCGTCATTGAGGACAACCTCAGCGCCTCCATAGCCATACACAACTCCCGCAAATGGTTTCCCCTCCCATGCGAATGAGACATGGAAGCGCCATCGGTTTGTTCCTTGACTTTCTATACGAACAGAAACTCCGGGGACATAATTGAACCATCCCGTGACCGCTCGAACTACATCAAGGGTTGCTTCATTCGGCAAATAATCATTGCCGTTCATTTCTATTGACGCACCCATACTTCCTCCTCTCCTGCCGCTCGGTTTCACCCTGCGGCTCGGAAATTGTAAAGAACAAACGACGGCCATTGATGCCATCAGAAGTACCATAACATGTGGTCATCTGTTTCGCAATGAAAGAGGCACCGCCCGCTTTTGCGCTCCGCGTGTCTATAAAACGCCTGAGAGTTTTCGCATAACAGAAGGTTGCCGTCGGTACATTTTGATGCTATGATAGCAGAATGAAACGATATAATTTCTCAATTATCATTGAACACGACAAAGACGGCTATTTTGCGTCCTGTCCTGAACTGCAAGGATGTTACTCCCAAGGAGAAACATACGAGGAAGCACTGGGGAACATTAAAGACGCTATCCGCCTCCACGCGGAGGATCGTCTCTCCGAGAAAGAAGAATTTCCTGAAAGGGATGCCGTCAGTTTATCTACTGTAGAGATTTCGGTCTAGGTTCTTTATGCACCATCACCTATGCCGTCACTGCCTCGCTTGACCACAAAAGAAATCAGCACCGCGCTGGAGAAGCTCGGTTTTGTTTTGGTTCGTCAAAGCGGAAGCCATAAGATATACAAAAAAGACGGAAAGCGCGTTACCGTGCCGAGCCACAGCAGTAAAATCCTGCATCCAAAAGTTTTGAAAAGTATAATGAGGGACGCAGAGATTGATGTACACCAGTTGCAGGAGTTGCTCTAAATAAAATAAAAGCCGCCCCGCAGTTGCAAGGCGACCGTGTGAGGGCGAGTCAGTCCGAGAGTGCTTTTTTGAGCCCAATCGCAACGAGGAGAAGAGATTATTTTTTCGGATAGTGCGATATCGGATGGTAGGAAAGAACAAAAACTTTGTCTCCGGAATCTGTCGCTGTCTGGACAAGCGACCATTCTTTTCGTTCATCATTGTCTGTGTTGTAGCGTCCCCAACCAACCCATCTGTACAGTATCTCTTTGGCGGTATATGTCAGAGCGGCTGTCTTGCAGGGACCGCCCGCATCATCAAATAAGTGCGCAACTTTTTTGTTATATTGAGTTGTTGTTTCCCCCGCGGCGATTGACTGTTCTTCGGTAAGTGCAAATGTTTTTGCCGCTTCCAGCGTCGGGCAGTATGCGACAAATTCTTCGTGGGGAACACCAACGA
>Ga0209541_10006107_pt1 | contig 20726 bp, 18 predicted proteins | sample RifCSPlowO2_01_FD_184027 | JGI IMG/M metagenome (GOLD analysis project Ga0209541, IMG submission 184027) | Groundwater microbial communities from Rifle, Colorado - Rifle CSP2_plank lowO2_0.1 (SPAdes) (version 2) | ecosystem: Environmental > Aquatic > Deep subsurface > Groundwater | place... | reverse complement strand
TTTAACAAATTCAACTTCTCTCGGATATGCATGCCCCGCAAGCTTCTTTTTAACATGCTCCCTTAACTCATCTTCCAATTTTTTTGATGCTTTAAATCCCTCTCGCAAAACAATAAACGCCTTTATTATTTCACCTCTTATTCCCTCGGGGTCTGGCTTTCCTATGACGCCCGCTTCAATTACAGCTGGATTCTCAATTAATGCCGACTCAACCTCAAATGGCCCAACCCTTTCGCCGGATGTTTTAATCACATCATCTGCCCTTCCAATGAACCAGAAATATCCATCTTCGTCCTTGTAAGCCAAGTCACCAGTTATATAGAAATTATTTTTGAAGTAGCTGTTGTATTTCTTGCGATTATGCCAAACCTCTGACATCATGCTCGGCCATCCTGGCTTTATTACAAGATTGCCTATCCTTTTTATTGGCAATTTTTTCCCCCTGTCATCAACAATCTCTGCCTTTATTCCAGGGACTGGCTTTCCCATGCTTCCCAATTTTATCGGCATGCACGGATAATTTGCAATCAGAATACCGCCAGATTCAGTCTGCCAGTAGTTGTCATGAAACGGCAGTTTGTATGCCTTTAGCCCCCATTTAATTGGCTGAGGGTTTAATGGCTCGCCAACAGAGCATAAGTGCCTTAGTGTTTTGAGTTCATATTTCTTATATACATCCCCTGAAGCAGCAAGCAGCCTTATTGCTGTTGGTGCAGTATACCAAATCGTGACTTTATACTTATCAATTATGCTATACCATTTATCTGTATCAAACCTTCCAGAATAAACAACTGTTGATGCCCCATTGCTCCATGAGCCAAGAATTTCATATGCAATTCCAGTAACCCATCCTGGGTCAGCCGTGCACCAATAATTATCCTCTGGCTTTATATCAAGGACCCATTTTGCAGTCATATGCTCCACAAGGATTGCAAGATGCGAATGGATAATCCCCTTGGGTTTTCCGGTTGTTCCTGATGTGTACAGCATAAACGCAGGTTCTTTTGGGTTCATATGAACTATCTTAAATTCATCAGATGATTTATTCATCTCCGTTTCAAAACTCAATTCCTTTGTGCTTTTCTTTGTTTTCTGGTTTACAACAATTATGTGCTTCAAGCAGGGCAAATCCTTTAGAACCTCATAAACTCTCGGTTTAAGCTCCTCATTTGTTATAAGAACTGTTGCTTCTGAATTCTCCAGCCTGTCCTTTATTCCTTCTGGGCCGAATGCAGAAAACATAGTCCCTGCAATTGCACCAGTTTTTAGTATTCCAAGGAATGAGATATAAAGTTCAGGTATTCTTGGGAGGAAGATAAAGCATCTGTCCCCTCTTTTGACACCCAGTCTTTTTATCACATTGGCAAACTTGTTTGAGAGCTCTGCCATATCAAGAAAACTAAACTCTTTTCTTTCTGTTTCACCCTCCCAGTATAATGCAACCTTGTTTTTTTCCCATGTGTTCAGGTGCCTGTCAATCGCATTATACGCAGCATTTATTTTTCCATCAGGAAAAAACTCCAGTTCCTTGTATGCAGATTTCCATTTGAATTTTTTATATGTCTTGTTGTAATTTTCAAGATTTGGCTTGATTTTAATTTTTTTCTTGCTTAAAGGAACAATTTCTATTTTCATTTTTTCAATAAATCAGATAATTTTTTCAAGGTTTAGTGCAATACTGCAAAAACTAATGCAGTGATTGTCATTAGCTTTATCAGAATATTTAATGATGGCCCTGCAGTGTCTTTTAATGGGTCTCCTACTAAGTCTCCTACAACTGCTGCCTTATGTGCTTCACTTTTCTTGCCTCCAAAATTCCCCATCTCGATGTATTTTTTTGCGTTATCAAGAGATGCGCCGGAATTTGCCATGAAAACAGCAAGCATGAAGCTTGTTGCAATGCTTCCTATCAATAAGCTTCCAAGGGCTTCCTTCCCAAGCAATAGCCCCATTATAATTGGAATTATCACAGCGGCCAAACTCGGGATAGCCATGCTTTTCAGTGCAGATTTCGTTGTTATTTCTATGCACCGTTTATAATTCGGCTCTTTCTTTCCCAAAAGAATCTGTTTGTTCTTGAATTGGTTTCTCACTTCATTAACTAATTCCTGCGCAGTTGTGCTTACAGAACCCATCATGTACGCAGAGAATATGAAAGGCAATACCGCGCCAATAAATAATGCGCTTATGTTGTCAGCATATATAATATTCACAACATTCAATTTTGCCACAAGTATATAGCTTGCAAGAAGTGCAAGTGCAGTTAATGCAGCAGAGCATATAGCAAATCCCTTGCCTATTGCAGCAGTTGTATTCCCGACTTCATCCAACTTTTCTGTTCTGGCTCTTGCCTCTTTTAGATTGCAGAATTCTGAGATGCCCGCAGAATTATCTGCCACACTGCCGTAAATATCCGATGCAAGTGCAACACCTATTATTGAAAGCATTCCTACAGCTGCAATTGCAATTCCATACATGCCTGCAAATTTGAAGCTTATTATTATTGCTAAAGAGATTATTGCAACTGGTGTGATGCAGGAAATCATCCCGTTTGCCAATCCCCTTATCACAGTCAAGGCTGCCCCGCTTTGTGCCGCCTCTGATATCTTCCTTACAGGTTTTTGGTTCATTGCAGTATAATAGTTTGTATTTATGCCTACAATTATGCCGGCAACTAATCCAGTAATTATGGAATAGAATATATTTCTTGGTGAGAGCAGGAAAGCAGCAATTATGACTATCATTGCAATTGCAATAAACCCCTTGAATAATGCAAGATGCAGATTTTTTCCCTTAACGAATAATGCGGCAAAGATTGTTGCAAAAATTCCTACTGCAGAGATTATAATCGGCAGTTCAAGATTTGATGTCAATGCGCCGGCAATTGCCATTGTAGCGATTATGCTGCCGACAAAGCTTTCAAACAAGTCAGAACCCATGCCTGCAATGTCTCCTACATTATCCCCGACTAAATCAGCAATTACTGCAGGGTTTCTCGGGTCATCTTCAGGAATTCCTGCCTCGATTTTTCCTGTCAAGTCAGCAGCGACATCTGCAGATTTTGTGAATATTCCCCCTCCCACTCTCATGAACAAGGCAACAAAACTTGCGCCCAGACCAAATGTAAAAAGTATTTGTGTGTTGTTGTATATCATATAAAGAATTATTATTCCTGCCAGTCCGAGGCTGAATGCAAGAACGCTTCCTGCGATGCCTGTCGAGAATGCAAGCCCGAATGCCTCATTTATATTTTTTCTTGCAGCTTCAGCAGTCCTTGCATTTGCTTTCGTTGCCACCCTCATGCTTATATTGCCCGCAATCAAGGAGAGCAAACTGCCGAAAATGAATGAAATGCCCATCCTGTAATCAAATATCCAAAGTATTGCCCCAGCAATAAGCAGAATTGCGAGAAGGATGGAATATGCCTTGTTAAGAAATGCCATCGCCCCGCTATGGATAAGCCCTGAAATATGCTTCATCTTATCCGAACCCGCGCTTTTTTTGCTTATGGAATAGAATTCAAAGAGGGAGATAATAATCGCTATAATTGAGATAAGGAGAATTATCAGTAAGGTGCCCATTTTATCCTCTTTTTATAACAAGAGGGGTTTAGATTTATAAAGCTTGTGTGTTGGTAATATTTATAAATGCCATCGTTTCCGTATAAATAAGTAATAAATGAATTAAAAAATGCTGATTTTTAGGGATAACTTGACTTTTGCAAGATCTTCTTAATCATAAAATCCCCTAATTTTTTTCTAAAATGAAAACTGTAAAGGACTTAAAATGGCATAAGGGCATCGATGTAGAGGAACTTGTTGATGCATTCGGCGGGACGGGATTCCAGAGCATTGAGCTTAATGGGGCTTCTGATATCTTTGTCAAGATGAAAAAATCCAATGCAAAAATTTTCCTGGCATTTACGTCCAATATGGTTACTTCTGGCTTAAGAGGATTTTTTGCCCAGCTCATAAACCTTGGAATGGCAGATATTATCATAACTACTGCTGGTTCTATTGAAGAGGATATAATGAAGGCACTTGGAGAAAAGTTTGAGATAGCGAGCTTCTTTTCAGATGATGTAAAGCTTCATGAGAGGGGGGAAAACAGGATAGGAAATCTTGTCATAAGGAATGAGAGCTATATGAGATTTGAGGACAAGATGAAGGGAATGCTGCAGCAGATTTATGAGAAACAAAAAAGGATAAGTGTTTCTGAGCTGATAAAAGAAATTGGCTTGATGCTGGATGACAATGACTCAATACTTCATCAGGCTGCAAGGAAGAATGTTCCGATATTCTGCCCTGCCATAACCGATGGCGCAATTGGCTTTCACCTGTTCATGTTCCAGCAGGACCATAAGGATTTTATTGTTGATGTCGTGCAGGACTTCTCCAATGCAATCTTCTGCACAACTCATGATGAAAAAAAGGGGCTTATTGCTTTAGGAGGAAGTATCTCCAAGCATCATGCTGTTCTTATTGGGATGATGAACGGCGGTTTTGATTATGCTGTTTATATGACTACTGCCCATCAAACTTCAGGAAGCATGTCAGGGGCAACAACACAAGAGGCAAAGAGCTGGGGCAAGATAAAGGACGATTCAGATGCTGCAACTGTTATCGGGGATGTTACAGTTATGTTCCCTCTCGCCATGATGAGGGCATTAGAAAAACTGACAGCACAAGGAATAATAAAGGGATAGAAATGGAAGCTAAATTTGTTCTGAGCAGAAAAAAGCTGCATGAGCAGTATAACTTTTTTAGGAGTCTTAATTTGAGGGTTTCATACAGTGTTAAGACAAATCCACTTGTTGCAAAAATTCTCTTCAAGGAAAGCGACTGTGATTTCAGCATCCATACCCTTAATGACTTTAGATATGTTCCTGACGGCAAAAGGGTATGGTATTTTTCGCAGGCATGGGACAGGAATGACTTAAAAAAAATCTTTGCAAGGGGAATAAGAAAATTTGTTGTTGATAACGAGGTTGATTTAAAAGAGCTGCTTAATTTCCTGGATAAAAACAATTTTGGCATTAATCTTGCATTAAGAATGAAATTTCGCGAGAACAGGATTCAGACAGGGAAATATTTTGTATACGGGATGAGCTCTGTTAAGGTTTGCGAAGCAATAAGGAATATCAAAGGCAACAAGAATATTGCAAGATTGGGCATCCACATACACCGCAAGAGCCAGAATGCAAGCGAATGGGAAATAAGGAATGAATTGCAGGATGCACTGCCTGAAGATGTGCTGGAAATGATTGATTTTGTAAATTTAGGCGGAGGATATCCTGTAAAATACCGCAATTATGTTTCCCCAGTTCTTGGTTACATAAAAGAGAATCTTATAGAAGCAAGGGATTGGCTTGCTGCAAAGGGAATAGAGGTTATTGCAGAGCCTGGAAGGTTCATAGCAGCACCCTGCATAAATCTCGTTGCAGAGATAATTCAGATTTATGATGGCAATATTGTGCTGAATTGCTCGCTCTATAATTCACAGCTTGACACCCTGCTTACTGACATAAGATTGCTTGTTGAGGGAGAAATTGACGAGAGTGAAAAAAAAGGCAGAGAGTATACTATCAAAGGAAACACCCCTGCAAGAGACGATATCTTCAGGTACAAAGTGAGATTAAATGAGAAGAAAGTAGGGGATAAGATAGTTTTTCTTAATGCAGGTGCATACAATTATTCAACGGATTTCTGCGGGCTGAAGAGGCTGAAAACAGAGATTGTTGATTGAGTTATGTCCGAAATGCTTGGCATTGCAAGGCAATTATTTGCTAACTAAAGTTAGCAGTTTATTTTTCTGGCATATTAAAAAAATTTAAATATATGGCAGGTTTTCACTATGCATGCCAAATAATTCTTTTTTGCTAAATTTTTTGATGTCAAGAACACTTGACAAAAACCACTTACATTTAGTATGTGGTCGTGTTCTTGAGCATCCTAAAAACAAAGGGCTTCACAAACCACACCTTTTAAGGTGTGGTGCCCTTGTTTTTTTGATTAAAGAATGGGGAATCTCCTCTGGCTGATAAAGAACTGCCTTAATGATAATAAATTCAATATGCAGAGAAATTGCAATGGACAATCATATTGCTCAATTCCCAATTCAATATGGGCAGACAAGGCTAAATGCAGGTATAGGGGCAGAAGAACAATTGAGGTGAAAGAAGCACACAAATCAAACATACCCTGTTGCATGTATGATGAGGCAGAATATTTTTTATGCACGAGAAAATAATCAATCAAAAAATCCTCATAAAAGGATTCCATGAAAAATCAAAGATTTTCAGGGCATAGGAAATCTAGAGATTTCCTCTGTTAGGATGCTCAGAAATGCGAAAAATAGAGGAGCATTTCTGACATAAAAAGTTTTAAAAATATCCCTAAATAAAAACAAAAATGGCAGAAGAGCAAAAAGAGGTTATGCAGGATGCAGAGCAGAATAATAGCGCAGATAGTACTAATCTTCCTCTTATTCCAATTAACAATAATCTTGATGCGCCTGATGAGAATCAGGGGAAGGAAGAGAAAAAGAGCAGAGGCAGAAAGAAAATAAGCAAGGATGATTCAAGCAGGCTTTCTGAGAAGGACTTTAAGATTCTGGACATACAGAAAACACAAGGGCAGGAGGAGTTATGGCGCATAATAAAATTAGTTGCTCCTGGAACTGCATTAAGTGCCGCAATATCAGACATTGTAAAGGCAAACAATGGCGCATTGATAGTTGTTGACGCTGCAGGGTTAGATAAGATAATTGAGGGCGGCTTCAGGGTAAACTGCATGTTCACACCCCAGAGATTAGTTGAGCTCTCAAAAATGGATGGCGCTCTTATACTTTCATCAGACATGAAAAAGATACTTTATGCAAATACCCTGCTTGCCCCTAGCATCAGTATTCCCACAAAAGAAACAGGAACGAGGCATAAGGCTGCAGAGAGAACTGCAAGGCAGCTGCAAACAATCACAATAGCAGTTTCTGAGAGAAGGGGCACAGTCACGATATACTATGACAACATGAAATACCTTGTCAAAAATGCCTCAGAAATACTGAGCAGGGCGACAGAATCATTGCAGATACTTGAAAAGCAGTGCGAGATTTTTGAGGACCTCCTGCTTAATCTCAATGTCCTGGAATTTACAAATCTTACAAATCTTAATGATGTATGCCTTTTGATACAGAGGGCGGAGATAATACTGAAGATATCCTCAATAATAAAAAAGGAGATTATAGAGCTTGGAAGGGAAGGCATTCTGATAAGAATGAGGCTGAGAGAATTAATCAAGGATGTGGAAAAGGAGGAGCTTCTTGTTATAAGCGACTACACAAAGCTAAGGACAAAAAAGACAAAAAATCTGCTTAGCATATTATCATTTGAGGAATTGCTCGAAATACAGAATATGATGATTGCTCTTGGCTATTCTCAGAGTGATGCTATAGTTAACAAGGGCTATAGAATACTGCACAAGACAGAGCTTACGCCGGTTGAAATAGGAAGAGTTGTAAAGGAGGTTAAGAATTTTAGTGCATTATTGGAAACTCCGCTCGAAAATCTTGAAAAAATAATCAAAAATGAGAAGAAGTCAGCGAAATTCCAAAAAGACCTTGTGGACATGAAAGAGCAAGTGATGCTCGGCAAAAAAATCTAAAATGCTTGTTTTAAAGGATGTTGCAGAGGTGAGGGAATTACTGGATTCTTCACAGAACCCTTTATTCTTTTTTGATAATGATCCTGACGGATTAGCAAGTTTTCTTCTTTTGAGAAGATGCATCAATAATGGCAAGGGCGTTGTGATAAAATCTTTTCCAGAGCTTAATTCTACATATATCAGAAAGTTGCATGAATTCAAGCCTGATTGCGTATTTGTTCTAGATAAGCCTCTAATTGACCCCCTGTTTATTGAGGCGACGAGACAACTTGGAATCAAGCTCGTTTGGATTGACCATCATCCCCCCCAGCAGATTAATGAAGAGATATACTATTTTAATCCGTTGCTGAACGAGCAAAAGACAAATGAGCCGGTTGCATATTGGTGCTATAAGATTGCAGCAAGAAAAGAGGACTTATGGATAGCCCTGTTTGGCTGTCTTGGCGACTGGTTCCTGCCAGAATTCTACACTGAATTCGCAAAGGAGTATCCTGATTTATTTTTAGATAAAGTGCATAATGCCTCAGAAGCGTTGTATAAGACTCAGATAGGAAAGATTGCAAAAATTTTGAGTTTTGCCCTGAAAGACAAGACAAGCAATGTCATAAAGATGATTAAGTTTCTTGTCCAGATAAAATCACCTTATGAACTGCTTGAAGAGAACACCAAAACGAGCAGCATATATTTCAGATACAATCAGATAAACAGGAAATACATAAAACTAATAGAAAAGGCGCGCCTGCTTTCAGCGAAGAAGATACTCTTCTTTCAGTACGGCGGCGATTTAAGCATTTCTGGGGAACTGGCAAACGAACTCTTTTACATGTTCCCAGACAGGATTATTTGTGTCGCATTCCTAAAGGGGAATGAGGCAACTGTATCCTTCAGGGCAAATATCAACATAAGGGACAAGGTTGCAGAGGCAATGAATGGCATTCAGGGCAGGAGCGGAGGGCATAAGAATGCATGCGCCGCAAAATTATCTGTTATAGATTTGCCAAGATTAAAGGAAAATCTTGAAAAACTTTTGTAGAATGAAAAAAATTTTCTTTTTTGCCGCTTTTGTTATTCTCTTTATTTTTTCAGCCGTATATGCAAAAGCAGACGAACCGAATAAATATGGCAATCTGATTATCAATATAACATTTAATACATCATTCATTTCAGAAGAGAAAGCAAATGTTGATGCATACGTAAACCTCTTCCCCCAGAATGATTTAAGGCAGGATGTAACAGATTTTATTATCAGGGGTCCGGGAGCAATAGAAGAGCAGAACGATTCTATGAAATATGAATGGAGTTCAGCGGACAATGCAGCATTTGGCTGGGATGCAATAATTAAAACCTCTTTCTATATTTCCCAGGTTGGGCATGTACCTTTTCCTTCTGAAATCAAGGGATTTGAAGAATATAAGAGCGCAACAGAATACATTGACATAAATGATGAAATAGTGCAGAAGGCAAACGAGCTTGTTGCAGGGAGCACTGACTGGTTTGAGGCAGTTCATGCAATAGCTTTCTATGTTTATGATACAATGGCCTATGATATGGCATTCGCCGATTCCCAGGAAAAGGCGTCATGGGTGATGGAAACCAAAAAGGGCGTCTGCGATGAATATACTGTCTTGTTCATGGCTCTTGTTAGGGCATTGGGCATCCCAACAAGATATGTGTCGGGAGTTGCATACTCCAATATTAATAAAGAGTTTGGGAATCATGCATGGGCAGAGGTTTATAATGGCAAGGAATGGGTGCCATTTGACACAACATTCGGGCAGTTTAGCTGGCTCGACGCAACCCATGTTGCATTATCAAAAACCGCCGATACAAAGGTTACAAATGTTAAGTATCGCTACACTTCTCCGGATTTGACGACATCTGGCTTAAATGTAAATGCAAGTGCCGTTGGAAAAATGAATGAATTAAATGGGACAGATTTGCTGGAGTTCAGCATCCAGCCATTAAAAGACGAGATTGGTGCAGAGTCCTTTCTTCCTTTGAAGCTCTCAATGAAGAATAAGAATGACTATTATCTTCCCTTGCAGGTTTACATCTCCAAAGGAGTCGGGCTTGTTGGCAAGAATTCAATGCATATTCTTGTCCCTCCCTTGACAACAAAAACCTCCTTTTTCATTATGACCGTCCCCAAGGCAGATGTGAATTACATTTATACAGCGACTATTGAAGCAAGAACCTCATTCAACGATATTGCAGTTTATTCACTGGACTTCTCGCAGGACTATGAGAAAATGAACCTTGAAACAGCACGGGATTTGGTTGCATCATTGACAGAATCAGAAGTGGATTACAGATATGATGCAGCATTGAACTGCATGCCTCTTGATGATTATTACTATGGAGAGGAGATAATAATAAACTGCACCATATCTAGCAATTCAAATGCTATGCTGAGCAATTTAAGCATCTGCATAAAAAATCAGTGCGACTTATTCAGTCTGCCGATTAATGGCAGAGTTTACAGGGATTTCAGGTTTAAAGAGAATGAGACTTCATATGTTGCCAAGTTAACCAACGATAATCTTACTAAAACCCAGTTCATTCCTGTAAAGATGCTCTCCAAACCCAATCTGCGGATTATTGATATAAGCCCTAAGCAAATAAGCTACACAGGCACAAACACCACCATGTCGTTGAAAGCGAACTCTATATGCAGGAATGCAATTATCAGTATAAATGGGATTAATTTTGATTTTGGTGATATAGACAAGCTTGAAGATTATTCTTTTGATTTCAAGGGCAGAGACGCATTATCAAACAAGCTGGATGTTAAATCTGAATGCAAGGACTTGAGAGGAAATATTTACGAGGACGGAAGGGTTTATGATATCACAGTAACAAATATGCCCTGGTATGCGAGGATATTCCAAAAGATAATACTTTTCAAGAATAGGATATGGGCCTAGCCGGATTCGAACCGACACGACGGGGTTTCCTCTTCCTAGAGTGGGTTGACCGCGAAAATCTTTCAGATTTTCGGGGCATAGGAAATCAAGAGATTTCCTCTGTAAGTGCTTGCCCTTATGTCCGAAGCCCCGGGGGCTATCCATTACCTCATAGGCCCTTGTGCTCATAAAAAAAAGCAAAAGCCATTTAAATAATTAATTCTATTCAGTAATAATGAAAAAGGGGTTTCTCGAATTAGGCGAGGCAGTTGCAGTTTTAACAGGGACTATAATCGGTGCAGGAGTGCTCGCAATTCCCTATGCCATAATGAAGTCAGGTTTCCTGACCGGCGCATTACTATTGATAGCATTAGGAATAGCGTCTATTCTAATTTATCTTTACATCGGAGAGGTAGTTTTAAGGACAAAAAAGAAGCACCAGCTTACTGGATACGCACAAAAGTACTTGGGAAGCGGCGGGAGAAGATTAATGACTTTCTCTATGGTATTTGGGAATTATGGCGCATTAATCGCTTATCTTATAGGGATAGGAGGAAGCTTTAGTGCCCTTTTTGGCATACAAAATATCTCGTTTAACTTATTTGGGCTTGCTGTAGGCACAGACATTATATTCACATTGCTCTTTTTCGCATTTGGCTCTTCAATTGTTTACTTTGGAATAAAGAGGGTGGAAGAATCAGAATTCCTTATGATGGGTATTGTCTTGTTTATTTTATTTTTGCTTTCAGTGCTTGCTTTTTTTCATTTTGATGCCAGCAATGTGCTCTTGTTTGACTTTTCAAAGATATTTGTTCCCTATGGGGTTATACTATTTGCCCTTGCTGGGGCAGTTGCAGTCCCTGAAATGAGGGAAGGATTAAAAAATGGAAAGAAATTCAAGAAAGCGATATTAATAGGCAGCTTGATTCCAGTTATTCTTTACTTTATCTTTTCGCTTGCTGTTGTTGGCGCCTGCGGAAAAGCCACAACTGAAATTGCAGTTGCCTGCCTTGCCTCGAAATTTGGTAGTATGATGCTCGTGCTGGGGAATCTTTTTGCGGTATTTGCAATGGCAACATCCTTCTTTGCTCTCGGTTTAGGTTTAAAAGAGATGTATAACTACGATTACAAGATAAAAGAAAAAATCTCATGGTTTCTTGCATGCTTCATTCCATTGATAATCTTTTTTCTTATCCTGCTTTTTGTGAAGCAGGACAGATTTTTCAAGACAATCGGGATAACTGGGGGGATAGCAATGAGTCTTGAGGGAATTTTGATAGTTATGATGTTCAACAAGGCGAAAAAATTAGGCGATAGAAAACCAGAGTACTCTGTCAAAGTGAATAAACTTGTTTCAGTTACCCTTATTTTGATATTTCTTTTAGGAATGATTTACACAATTCTAGCATTTTTTGGAGTGCTTTCTTAACTTTGTATCGTTTAATATACGGGATTAAAAGGAGTGTGAACTGAGCCAAAAATTTATTTTGACATATCCAATAATTTATTTAATAAGGTTGGTAGTTTTGTTATTCCGTCATCTCCGCTAAAATGTTTCATATCATGTTCAATGAGAATATTTGCATTTAGCCTCTCTTTAAAGAGGTCCCCATAATGCAGCGGAACATATGGGTCGTTATCAGAGTGGATAGCTACAAATTTTCTACAATGAGATTTGATTTTGTCCCAGTTTATCGCTTTTGTAAAAAAACTTCCTAATTCCTCATACCCTAAATTGGAAGTGAAACCTGCAATAAGAATAATGCCACCAACTTCTTGATTCTCTTTCAGGGTTTCGAGGTATCTTAAAATTGTTATACAACCTAAACTATGACCCACGAAATAACAATTTTTATCAGGTACTCCGACTATTTTTATCAGATGGTTTATCCATGCATCCATTTTTGGATGTTTTGTATCTGGCATTGCTGGAGCAAATACATTATAACCCCTTTTCTCTAATTCATTTTTCAACCAAGGTCGCCAACCTTCCTCAGGATAGCCTTCCCAACCATGAATTAGAAAAATCCTTTTTGTCATAACCTATTATTAAATCTTAAGTTTTATAAATTATTCTTTTAGTAAAGGAGAGTAACTGAATTGCACTTAATAACCCCCCTTAATTTTTTGTTTTAGGCTTCCCTTGCAATCTTTCTTGGACACTTTTGCCCGTCAGTTCCTTGATTGCATCGGATGCAATCCATTTTGCACTTTTATAATCCAGTTTCAAAATATCTTTTGATGTTTTTACTGCTTCTTTGTTAAGATTTAAATTTCTTTTTCCAATCTGCCTTAATGCCCAGTTAACTGCTTTTTTAACGAAATTCCTTTCATCAATAGATTCTCTTTTTATTATTGGCAGGAACCTGATTAAGTCAGCATCTTTTGCATTCTTGTCATGAAATGCCAGCGAAGCCATGATTGCGAATCCTGCCCGCTTTGCAAATTCCTCTTTCCTTGAACTCCACTCAACTGCCTTTGCATATGCGAACTTGGTTTTGTCAAAAAGGTTCATGCAAACCTGGTCACAGACATCCCAAGAATCAAAGTCCTTTGCCCAGGAATCCATCTGTTTTTCATTAACCCTTGATGGAATATCAATCATTGCCGCAAGTATCCTTGCTTCATGGATTTTTGATGCCCAGAGTTGCTGTGCAAGTTCATGATTTTTCCCGATGCCTTTTGCAAGTTTTCTTAGAATAGGAATAGAAACGCCGTAAGTGTTGTTTGGGTTGATGCCAAATCTTGCCATCCCTTCCACATTCCTTGGATTTGATGATGACTTGAGCTTTTTGAGAATCTCTTCATATTTCATTTGCCATTAAATAAAACCAAATTTTTTCTCTGAAAATAATCTTACTGTCTTTCCTATGTCTTTTTATTATTTCTTTAAGCTTCCCTTCTTTTTCTTTGTTAAATTTTGTTTTAAACCATAAATTCATTGAATTTTTAATAACTCTTAATGCTGTCTTCTGGTTAGGGTAGACATACTCTGTATTTATTCTCTTCCTTGAAATAATTTTAAAATTTTTAGGCAAAAGACTGATAAATTTCCTCTTGTTTTTTATGTCTTTATCAAATGATCTGCCCTCTTCTAATTCATTTATTATTTTTTCAAAATCAGAATTATTATCGCAAGTTATGAAAATAAATGTCGTGTCTTTATTCACAGCTTTTTTTATTAAGCTTATGCATCTAAAGTTTATTGTTGGCCAAGCAAGTAAAATAACATCAAATTTTGCCCCTCTTCCCAGAAATTTCTCAGCGCTTTGATTAACAAATTTAATTTTCTTGTTTTTATGCTTATCAAAGTATCTCTTAAATCTTCTGTCTTTGTCCAATGCAATTATTTCTTTGGCATATTTTGATAAAGGGAAAGCAAGTCTGCCTATCCCAGTTCCTATATCAAGAATTGTTTTATTCTTTAGGTTAACATTCCTCACAATTGTTTTTGCCTCTACCTTTTTAATATCATAATATCTGCAATCTTCTATAAATGCTTGTAAGAAGTCCATTTTTAAGAAATCAGTTTTATTATAACTTCTCTTGTTATCTTATTGTCTGCCCTGCCCCTTGTTGCGGCCATTACCTGCCCTATCAGGAAGTCAAGTGCCTTTTGCCCGCCATTCTTGTAATCCTGGACAGCCTTTGAATTTTTTGCTATAACCTCTTTGCAGATGTTTTCAATCTCTTTTTCATCGCTTATCTTCTCAATATGCTTAAGCTTGTCTTTTGGCGGGAATGATTTAGGAACAAACTCGTTCAATAAATTTTTTGCCGCAGTCTCGGTTATCTTCTTTTCCTGCACAAGTTTCAGGAGTTCTGCAAAATGCTCTGCCTTTATGTCAACATCCTCAAGCGATTTTTTGTTCCAGTTTAATACCCTTATGAGCTCTATGACAACCCAGTATGAAGCTAATTTCTTCTCAATTCCAAACTTGAGAATTTCCTCGTAAAATTCTGCAATCTCCCGGTTTTTGCTCAGGATTTCTGCTATTTCCTTCTCTATCTCATGCTCTTTCACGAATCTCTCTGTCTTTTCATGAGGCCTTTCAGGAAGATTTTTCTGCATCTCATTAACGAGCTCTTTTTTTATTCCTATTACTGGCAAATCAGGGTCGGGAATGAACCTGTAATCCGCCTGCCCCTCCTTTTCTCTCATTAATATGGTTGTTCCCTTCTTGTCATCAAAAGCCCTTGTTTCCATTTTTATCTTATTTCCGGAGCTTGTTTCTTTCTCCTGCCTTTTTATCTCATACTCAATTGCCTTTACGATGCTTTCAAAGCTGTTGACATTTTTTATTTCAACTCTTTCCCCTGAAGTTGAGACATTGACATCGGCTTTAATCCCTGCATCTTTTTCCAGTGCCTTGATATATGAGAGTGTTGTAATCAATTTTTTTAGCCATTCCCTTGCTTCACCAGAAGACTTGAAATCCGGCTCTGTAACTATCTCAACAAGTGGCAAACCGCACCTGTTAAAATCAATGTAACCTGTTGCAGGGTCCCATTTTGCAGGGTCTTCTTCAAGATGAACCTCTCTTATTCTTATTCCCAAGAAGTTCCCATTTTCTCCCACCGGAATTGCATATGCGCCCGAAATTGTATCCTGATAACCCTTTGGCAGGTCAGGCCAGTCATAATGCTTGCGTTGCCATTTTAGGCAGGATTCAGAAATCTTGCATCCTAGCATCAATGCTATTGCAACTATCTTTTTGAATGCCTCCTCATTAGGCAGCATTGGCTTGCTTCCGGGGTAGCCAGTGCAGATAGGGCAGATGTTTGTATTTGGTTTTGCCCCTGTCTTGTAATTTGCAGGGCATTTGCAGAATAGCTTCTCATTGCTTACAATATATCCATGAACTTCCAAGCCTATTTTTACCATTCTTTATTTTAGCAGACTGATTTGCTGCATTCATCCTCCTTCGTAATGGGACTTGTGGAAATAATATTCCTCTCTTTCTATTAGCCCCTTATGGTTAAGTATCAATACATTTATTCCATCGGTGTTAATGGGCTTAATGCAATCATAACATAGAAAATTTCCTCTTGCAGGGCTTATTAAGATTCCTATATCCTCCTCCAGTACGCCAGTTTTTATGCCCATAGCTCGTTCAACTAAACTCCTGACTCTTTTCAGGTTGCCTAGATGGCTCTTGCCTATCTCTAGCATATCTTTAATTACAAAGCGGATATTTTAAAGATAGCGGTTTTTGTCCCGAATATGACTTTTTGTCTTGTTAGGGGCAGATTCCCAATTCGTAGAATTTGCTTTTTAACTCAGGTGTTGAATTAAACAATAAGGCATTTATGCCAATCTCTTTTGCAGCATCAACATTCCTCTTATAATCGTCTATGAATACTGCTTCTTCTGGTTTGACATTCATTTTATCCAATGCAAAATAAAAAATCTCCTTCTCTGGCTTTCTCATTCCAACCTCGCATGAGAAGAATAAATAGTCAAATAGTTCTCTTAAAGGATACTTCTGTAATACAAATTCTTTATGCGGTTCAGTTATATTTGAGAGCACTGCAAGGGGATAATTTCCCTTTAGCCCTTTTATTAATCGCTCCATTTCAGGGTTCATATCAGAAAACATGGCATAGGTTGTTTGTTCTGCCAACATGCTAAAGTTTTTTGCAAATGGAATTTTAGAGCGTTTTTCTATCTCATTGAAAAATTCTTTTCTTGGCATGCCTTTTTGATATTTTCTGATAAGCTCCATCTTTTTAGGAGAAACAGCATTTTCTATATCATCATCTTTTACTTTCTTAAAGAAGATAATCTTGCGCATCCATTCTATTGATTTCTGTAAATCATAAGGGATAACAACATTGCCCAAGTCAAAAATTATCGCCTTAATGCAACATTCAGTTTTCTTGTTGTCTTTGCAAATCTCATTGGAGCTGCTTAACACAGCAGTTTCAAGGTTATTGTTTGTCATTGGTATTTAGAATAAATCTAGTAATTTTCTGCTATAATCTCGTAGAATGCCTGAGGGTGCTTGCATGCTGGGCACTCTTTTGGCGCTTCTTTTCCCTCATGAACATAACCGCAGTTTCTGCATTTCCACTTTACAACTTTAGGTTTCTTGAAAACCTCGCCTTCTGCAACATTCTTTAATAATTTCCTGTATCTCTTCTCGTGCTGCTCCTCAACCTCTGCAATCTCCTTGAATGAGCCGGCAATCTCATTGAAACCCTCTTCTCTTGCGATTTTTTCAAATTCAGGGTATATTGTGCCCCATTCCAATGCCTCACCTTCAGCGGCTGCATCAAGATTTTCAATTGTTGTTTTTATCATTCCTGCCGGATAAGCTGCAGTTATCTCAACATTTCCTCCTTCAAGATACTTGAAGAAAACCTTTGCGTGCTCTTTTTCATTGTCTGCTGTTTCAAGGAATATTGCGGAAATCTGCTCATAACCCTCTTTTCTTGCGACTGAAGCAAAGTAAGTATATCTATTTCTTGCCTGGCTTTCTCCTGCAAATGCCTTCAGGAGATTCTTCTCTGTTTGCGAACCCTTTAAACCAGTCATTTTCCTTCCCTTTATTTTTAAAGCATCCTTTCAAGCTTTTTAATCTTTTCCCAACCCCTTTCAAGCTTTCTATTCGCCTCTTTAACGAGGAGTTTTGATAATCCCTCTGAAACGAGACTTTTGCCTTTGTTTGTAACAGGCAGTTCTATCTTTTCTGTGCTTGACAGTTCAGCAACAAACCTTCTTTTTGATGCAATTATTCCTGATTTTTTCCAGCCAGCAAGCTTTGCCTTGTCTAACATCTCCTGCGCTCTGTCAAGTGATGAGCATGCAACATGCAAAATACAGGATTCCTGTTTGAAATAAACAATCCCTTTGTATTTGTATGAGGCATCTTTTATCTCTTTTTTTAGTTTGCTAAGAGAAATTTTTTCATGCGTCCTGAAAAGGAATAAACCCTCCTGTTTTTTATCTTTGCCCTTTATAAGAACAGTTCTTCCAGAACAGCTGCTTGTTGTGTAGTAATCCTTTTCAGAGTTTATCTTTTTTATTAGAGCGAGAATAGGCTTATCCCAATCCCCTTTATCTGACCTGTCTTGTTTTGCAAGCTGAATCTTCTTTTCATTTGTGAATTGCATTTGAACTCATTAATACCCTCCATTGCTTATTTTTCTTGCAATTATCTGCCCAATCACAGGTTTTGCAGTAGGCAGACCATTCGTTGAATACTGCTGGAATTTTTTCTTTTATTTCTTTCCATCTTGCCCACTTTCCTTTTATGCCCAGCAATTCAATAGCCTTCATGTCCATTTCTTTTATCTCCCCTTCAGCATCTTTTCCATAATTGCATAATCCCTCTTTGAGATAGACACATTTTTTGCAAACATCATCCGCACCATCAATGATTTTTATTTCAGAATTTTTGATATCCTTTTTTAACATTGACAAATAATTCCTAAAATCCTTGCTATATGCATTGCCTTTGAAAAAATGAAGGCATATAAGATGATGCCCCCTTAGATTTATTCCCATTTTTAAACCCTTTCAAGAACCTCTGCATTTATCCCCCTGCTTTTGCAAAGCTCGACAAACTTTTTGCCGTCTTCTTTGCTGCCGCTTATCGAGCCGTAGTGCATCGGTATCACGATGTCTGCATTTATCCTTTTTGCAGCCTCAACTGCCTCATCAATATTCATTGTTACCTTGCCTCCAATAGGAAGCAATGCAATAAATTTATTGCCCTGTTTTGCATACCCTGTTAATTTTTCCATTTCTTTTATTAAATCCGTGTCACCTGCATGGTATATTGAAATGTTTTCTATAGAGAGAATATATCCCACCCACCCTTCGGATTTGGGATGGAACGGTTTTGTATTATTGTAAGCAGGAATAGTATCTATTTTTATGCCATCAATCCTTATCTTGTCTTCTGGTTCTATTAGCTGCATGTTTATTTTCTTCTGGACTTTTGTGATTGAAGACTGGCAGTCAGGAGTGCAGATGATAGTTGTGCTGTCTTTTGAGATATTCATGATATCTGCAATGCTGCAGTGGTCATAATGTGAGTGCGTTATAAAAATAAAATCTGCCTTTTCTTCAGAATTAATCTGATAAGGGTCTATGTAAATAACCTTTCCTGCAGATTTTATCCTGAATGAAGAGTGCCCAAGCCATTCCAGTTCAACTCCATTAAATTTGAAGCCCATAATATCCCTATTTGGGAGAAATTTAAAAAACTTGCCATAAAACAATAAATCAAAAGAAAAGTGAAATAATCTTTCAAGAGAAAGGCAAAAGATTTAATCAAAAGAAAAGTTATTTATATCTCTCCTGTTTGATTTTTGCATGATTTCATTGAGGGATGTGCAGGATAATCCAAAAGTGATAGAACTTATCAAAAAGTCCGATGAATATCTTGAAAGGATTGGCTATACAGAGCATGGTTCAAGGCATGCGAAATTGGTTTCAGACATAGCGAAGAATGTTATGCTTAAGCTTGGCTATTCTGGCAAAGAGGTAGAGCTTGCAAGTATTGCAGGTTACCTTCATGATATAGGCAATGTCCTAAGCAGGAAAGACCATGCGCAATCTGGAGCACTGCTTTCCTTTAGTATTCTTAATGAAATGGGGATGGATATAAAGGACCTGCTTGAAATAGTGACTGCAATTGCAAATCATGAGGAGATAGAAGATGGAATTCCAATAAGCACAATAACTTCTGCAGTTATAATCGCAGACAAGGCAGATGTTCATAAAAGCAGGGTTAAAAATAAAAATCCTGCAACATTTGATATACATGACAGGGTTAATTATGCTGTCTCAAAGTCCTTTGTTTATATTGGAAAAGGGAGCATAAAACTTGAGTTGAGCATTGACACGAAGTTTTCCCCGATAATGGAATATTTTGAGATATTTCTGGACAGGATGATGATTATGAAGAAGGCATCAGAATTCCTTGGCTGCAAGTTTTCCCTTGTTATAAACAACACAAAGATAATTTAGTTTACCCTTCTTTTAGAATTTCAAGCGCTCTTGCAACTTGGAACATCCTTGTTTCCTTGAATGCAGGGGCCATAATCTGCATTCCGACAGGGCAATTTTCTATTTTTGCTGTCGGGATATTGATTGCGCATATTCCAGCAAGATTTGCGGGAATTGTCAGGGCATCATAGCCATACATCTCTTCAACAGAAATTTTTGAGCCTATTTTATGAGGCAGTCGCGGGACTGTCGCTGAAATCATGACATCGCATTCCTTGAATGCATTCTCAAAATCAGTTCTGATAAGGTTCATTGCCTTTAATGCCCTCCTGTAATACAATCCATGATATTCTGCCTTTGAAATCTCGCTTCCTCCCAGAACCCTTCTTAATACTTCTGGGCCCGCAACTTCCTCTATCTTTTTTCCATAAGTCCTTCCACTGAATTTTCTCGTGCCTGAAAAGAATTCAACATAACACAGGGGATAATATGCCTGGACAGCCAGGTCAACATGTTTTAACCTAATGTTTTTTGTTTTCCATCCATATATTAATGACTTTTTTATCAATGAATTTATTTCTTCCCTAATCCTCTTGTCTGTCGTTAGTGCATTAAGCTCTTCAGATATCCCAATAGTTATTCCCTTGGGCATCTCAAGCATTTCATGATATGGAAATGCCTTTTCATCAAATGTTGTAGGGTCATTCTCGTCTATTCCCGAAATTACGCTCGTTAGTAATGCAGAACCATAAACATCCTTGCTGAATGTTCCTATCTGGTCCAAGCTCATGCTTAAGTCAATCAACCCATATCTTGAAACTCTCCCGTAACTTGGTTTTACGCCGACAATTCCGCAATGAGATGCAGGATTCCTTATGCTTCCGCCTGTATCGCTTCCCAAAGCCAAGTCGCAGAAACCAGCCGCAACTGATGCAGCACTTCCAGAACTTGAACCCCCCGGAATTTTGTTATTAACAGAGGGATTTTTTGTCGGTCCAAAAGCAGAAGTCTCACCACTTGAGCCGCATGCAAACTCATCCATGTTCGTCATGCCGATTATTATTCCATCTTCTCTTTTTATCTTGGAGATGACTGTCGCATCATATGCCGCCCTGTAATCCTCAAGCGTTTTTGATGCGCAACTTGCAGTTAAGCCGTAAACATTTATATTACTCTTCACAGCAATTGCGAGCCCTGCGAGCTTTC
>Ga0209541_10006106_pt1 | contig 20729 bp, 22 predicted proteins | sample RifCSPlowO2_01_FD_184027 | JGI IMG/M metagenome (GOLD analysis project Ga0209541, IMG submission 184027) | Groundwater microbial communities from Rifle, Colorado - Rifle CSP2_plank lowO2_0.1 (SPAdes) (version 2) | ecosystem: Environmental > Aquatic > Deep subsurface > Groundwater | place... | reverse complement strand
AGCAGGACGCGATTCTAAAAGTGATTGTGGGGATTACGGATTTGGCGGAGGTGGAGAGGGTAGTGGGATAGTTTGCTGGTTTACTAGTTGGCTGGGTGCGAATTTTTAATTTTAGTGTTTCTCTGCGATCCGTATTCCTATTATCTTACGCTATAGCGTAAGATAATAGGAATACAAATAAAGTACTCCGATTTTTCTCGAGATCTGCTGATAAAAATGAAAAGCGCCCGTGCACTGGATCGTGTGCACGGGACGCGGGGAACGAGACTGGCGAGCTCGCCCAGGTGGGCTTTCTCGAAACGCTCGTCCGAGGAGTTTGCATGGTTTCTCCGCTAGCAAGCGGAGAAAAACTCCGAGGACGGCGAGTGGCAAAATCACGCTGGGGTTGCAAGCCAATGTCTTGGCTTGCAACGGGCGCACTCACCAAGAACTCTGATACGCCCTGGAATTTGCCGAAAAGGCAAATTTTGACACGCTTTCGAAAAGGCCACCGAGCCCAGAAATCTTGAGGCAATATCTTCGGCTTGGGAGCGCGAAGGTTAGGAAAAGTTCGTGGCACCGGTCCAGCCGGAACCAGCCAGCCCTACAGCAACTTATCCCCGATTAGAGCAATCGCAAAATCACCCTAATTGCCTCAAGATTTCTAGGCGGTATTCTGTTAGACTGAAAAGGGCAATCAGGGGCCTGCAACTTCCCTAAAATAGCACTAATAAACTTGCTTGTCAATGGTTAGACTAGCTCACCGTAGGTAGGCTAAAATCATCAAAATAGTCTCTAAATTTGCACACCATGCCAGAAATTGTTGCGAAAGAAGAAAAACCCGAAGACAAAGGACTTGATTTGGCTTTACGCCCCCAGAAATGGGATGAGTATATTGGCCAAGAATCAACCAAAGAAAACTTGAAGATTTTAATTGAGGCGGCGCGACGCAGGAATGAGTCAATTGAGCATGTGCTTCTCTACGGCCCGTCGGGCCTAGGCAAAACCACTCTCGCCTACCTAATCGCCCGCGAGATGAACGCCAACATTCGCATTACATCAGGCCCGGCGATTGAGCGCGTCGGTGACTTAGCGTCAATTCTGACAAACCTTATGCCGCGCGACATTTTGTTTGTGGATGAAGCGCACCGGCTGAATAAAATGATTGAGGAGGTGCTGTATCCGGCAATGGAGTCGCGCACGCTTGATATCATTATTGGTAAAGGCCCCTCGGCGCGGACGATCCAGCTTGAACTCCCGCCGTTTACCTTAATTGCCGCGACAACCCGAATCGGCCTCTTATCTTCGCCTCTGCGGTCGCGCTTTGGAGTGACATTCCGACTTGACTACTATACGGTCGCGGACATTGCGCGGATTCTGGATCGGTCAGCCCGGCTACTGGGTGTTGCGGCCGACCCTGATGCGCTTCTTCTGATTGCCGAGTCCAGCCGGTTTACGCCGCGCGTGGCTAATCGCCTCTTAAAACGCGTGCGCGACTACGCCGAAGTCCACGGCGATGGAAAAGTGACAAAGCACTTTGCCGTAGCCGCCCTAGAACTTTTACATATTGATCTTTTGGGACTCGAAGAAATTGATCGCCGGTTGCTTCAGACCATCATCTTAAAGTTCAATGGAGGGCCGGTGGGGCTGCAAACACTCGCGGCGGCTTCAGCGGAGGAAATAGAAACGATTGAGGAGGTGCATGAGCCGTTCTTGATGCAGCTTGGTTTTATTGAGCGCACGCCCCGTGGGCGCCTGGCAACACGCCGTGCCTATGAACATCTAGGCCTCGCTCTGCCTGCAGGCGACGCCCGACTTGATTTATGACTTTTGTGATTGCTATTACTGCATTTCTGGGGTTTATTATTTTCTATATTGTTTTTGCAAGCGCGGTTGTCTATCACCTCAACGCCTTCTCGCTCCCTACATGGACAGGGCGGCGAATCTCGCTCATAATATTCACCCTTCTATCTCTAATTCTAGCTGGTATCGCAACGACTTATTTCTTCCAAGTCCCGTGGGATTCATATGTTATCTTTACGTAGTGACGAAACGTTAGTGATTGTAGTGCGCAGACATTGGTGGACACTCCTCGCTCCCACGGTGATTCTTTTTTTCTTTCTGGCTCTCCCCGGGGCTCTCACCACATTTCTGCCGCAAGAGTGGCCATCCGCGCCAGCGCTTGCAAGTCCTATATTTAAATTTGCGGCGGCCATTTACTTTCTAACTCTACTGCTTTTCTCATTTCTTCTATGGATGGAGTATTACCTCGATGTGTGGATTGTGACGACCTTGCGCATCATAGACATTGACCAGAAAAGTCTTTTCCATCGCGTCGTGTCAGAAATCCCTTTATCCCGAATCCAAAATGTAACGATTGATATTAACGGGATTATAGAAACATTCCTTAAATTCGGCGATGTGACGGTGGAAACCGCAGGAGAGCTTGGTAATTTTACGGCAGTTGCTGTTCCACTGCCGTACGCGATCAAGGACGCGATTTTGGAACATGTGCACTCAACCACGGAGCAGGAGCGCCCGGCTGTCACCACTAATTATCATTAATAATACCGCGGATATTGCTAAATAGAGGCGGGCTGTCGTAGAAAATCTTCCGCGTCTATCCGCGTCCGGTCGGCGTAAATCCGCGTCTAACTGTATGTCCGGACATAGTAAATGGGCGCAAATTAAACACAAGAAAGCCGCGACTGATGCCAAACGCGGAAATTTATTCGCTAAACTTGCCCGTGCTATCACCATTGCCGCCAAAGACGGCGCGGACCCCGCGATGAATTTCAGACTGCGGCTCGCTATAGAGAGAGCCCGCGGATTTAATCTCCCGGCAGATAATATTGAGCGGGCGATTCTCCGCGCAACTAGCACTAAAGAGAACGACGAGTTGGCCAGCGTTATGTATGAAGCCTACGCGCCGGGCGGCTCGGCCATTTTAATCGAGGGTATTACGGACAACAAAAACCGAACGGCCGCCGAGATCAAGCATGTGCTCGCCGCCAATAATGGGAAGTTCGCTGAAACCGGATCAGTCGGCTGGATGTTCCAAAAAAAAGGTGCTATCTTTCTCCCGAAAGCCCAAAACCCACAGCTCGACGGCGACGAAATGGAGCTTTTACTGATTGACGCCGGCGCGGAGGATATCGGAGAATACGATGAAGGAGTTGCGATCTACACCACACCCGAAAAACGCGCGACGGTCGAAGAACGACTGCGAAAAGGGGGACTTGTGATTGGAGATTCCTCGGACTGTTATATTCCCAAAACTCCGGTCACCCTCCCGGAGGGGCCAGAGAAAGAACGCCTGCGAAAACTGGCGGCAGAGCTCGAATTGCACGACGACGTTTTAAACGTCTGGTCGAATGCAGAAAAGTTATGACGATACTGGGAATAGACCCTGGGACAACTCGCCTTGGGTACGCTGTGGTGGGCGGGACGCGACAACATCCGGTGCTTTTGGAGTCCGGCGTAATCGGAAACGTGCGGCTGGCTCCCGCCGCCCGCTTAAAAGCGATTTACACCGAGCTCACTCTTATTCTTTCCTCGGCAAAGCCGGATGCGGTTGCTGTGGAAAAAGTATTCTTTTCTAAAAATACAAAAACTGCTATGAGTATTGCTGAAGCCCGGGGAGTGATTCTCTTGACAGCCGCAATGGCGGGCCATAGAGTATACGAATACGCGCCGCAAGAAATTAAAATAGCGTTAACTGGTATAGGTAACGCGGGGAAAGCACAAGTGGCGGGCATGGTGAGTGCGCTTTTACATCTAACAAAACCAACATATTGGGATGACGAGTCGGACGCGATGGCGATTGCCATCACTGGTCTTGTCTTGGAGCACGATACTAACTATAAAAGGTCGAGTGTGTAGAAATATTTTTTTCCCATGAAGGAATACACTGATGCCATTCTGGCGGATGATGACGGGCTAGATGCGGATGACGATGACGAGCTGACAGATGACGGCCTTGGCGACGAGGACGGAGACGACAAAGAACTTGATGATGATGACCTCGACGATGACGACGAGGAGTAGTGCGAGTGTAAGGTTAAAAAATAGCCGCGTCTGACGCGGCTATTTTTTAATTGCGGGTATGGCGAGGGGGTTTACCCCATTAGAACGCTGCTAACTCCTGCTCGCCTCGCCTCCGGCGGGAAGTTCCGGCGAAGCGGGTCGGTGGTACAGATATAGATAACCGATGGGATTGTAATGCTCCCCATTAGTTGGTCGTGAAGCACTGGTTCTAATGGGGTTTACGACTTCCGTATGCGCACAAAACGTGTCTTTCCCACACGAAGCACCATGCCATCTGTCACACCAACTAATTGAAAGGGGTCAGCCAGCCGACGCCGCAGTCCCTGGTGAGGAATAATTTCAACGCCGCCTTGCTCAATAAGACGCCTCGCCTCTGATTTAGATTTAGCAAGTTGGAGAGCTAAAATCAGCGCGGCGGCCTCATAGGACCCCTCGTGCAACTCTGCGCCTTCCATCACTGTCGGTAACTCCTTTTTTGAAAATACCTTGATAAATTCAGCTCGGGCGCGAAGAGCTGCGGGAGCGCCGTGATACAGGCCGACAATATCTGTGGCTAAGTCAAGTTTCAAATCACGCGGGTTTTCGCCCTGCTTCAGCCGATTTTCAATTTCGCCAACTGCGGCGGCTGAACGGTCGGTTGCAAGACGAAAATACGGCAGGATCATGTCATCTGGAATGGACATGGTTTTCCCAAACATCATCGAGGGGCGCTCCGTAATTCCAATATAGTTACCCAGGGACTTCGACATCTTTTCTTTGCCGTCAAGACCAGGCAAAATTTCATACGTAATAATATCCTGCGGTTTCATGCCCCAGCGCTCCATTAAATGGCGCGCCACAACGAAATTAAACAATTGGTCAGACCCGCCGATTTCAATATCCGCTTTCACCGCGACCGAATCATAGGCCTGCGCCAAAGGATACTGCAGTTCGTGCATCCAGACTTCAGCGCCGGATTTGATGCGCTTCTGAAAATCATCGCGCTCTAAAATGCGGGCAATAGTAAACTGCGCGTTCAGCCGCAAAATTTCTTCCAGTTTCAGTTTCGACAACCACTCGCTATTGTGGCGAATTTCTGCCTTTCTGACATCCAAAATTTTCCCCACTTGCTGAAAATAGGTTTTGGCGTTCTTTTTCGTTTCGGCCAGGGATAGCGCCGTCCGCACCAAGGAGCGGCCGGAAGGGTCCCCAATATGGGCCGTAAAATCACCAATGATAAAAATAACTTTATGCCCCAACTCCTGGAACATTTGCAGGGCCCGGATAACAACGGCGTGCCCTAAGTGTAAATCGGGCCGAGTAGGATCAACTCCCAACTTCACGCGTAGTTTTAGCCCCGACGACAGCTGTTCTTCAAGTGATTCGCGCGGGATGGCGTCCGCCACGTTACGTTCAAGTATTTGTTTGACTAATTCCGCGCTCGGTTTTTTCATAACTCTCACTCTAACTCATTTTTGCGGCGGCCGCTAGGATAACTCGGCGGATTTGAAAAATATCAAGAATTGCTTATAATAGGGATAATATGGCCTTTGGGAGAGCGCGCGATAGGGCAAGAAGAGGAAGATCTGGGGTCCGCCGCCGGATATTTTTTTTCGTTGTTTTTCTCATCCTTGTTTTTTTTGCCGCCAGTGCTGTCTCGCTATTTTTTATTTTACAAGGCCTCCCAGACCCCTCGCGCCTGACCGAACAAAATATTGCTCAATCCACGCGTATTTACGACCGCACGGGGGCGGTCGTCCTTTATGATATGCATGGAGACGAGCGGCGGTCTATCGTCCCGTTTGAGAAACTACCCAAGAATTTAATAAACGCCACGATTGCCATTGAGGATTCGGGTTTTTACTCTCACCGCGGGATTGATATGAAAGGAATCTTGCGCGCGCTCTTTGTGGACTTGACATCGGGCGATATTAGGCAAGGCGGTTCAACGATTACCCAGCAGTTAGTGACCAACTCGCTTTTAACTCGGGGGCACTCGGTGAAAGAGAAAATCCTGCGAAAAATTCGCGAAGTGACTTTAGCTATCATTATTGAAACCCGGTTCAGTAAAGACGAAATTCTTTCACTCTACTTAAATCAAATCCCGTATGGCTCACAGGCATTCGGCGCCGAGGCGGGAGCAGAAACATTTTTAGGGAAAACGGTTGACTATTTAACATTGGCGGAGTCGGCGTTTTTATCCTCACTCCCCCGCGCGCCATCGTATTATTCGCCCTACGGCGCGCATCTGGGAGAACTTCTGGCGCGTAAAAACTTGGTGCTTGATCGTATGGCTAAGCTTGGTTATATCACAACCGCCGAGGCGGAGGCCGCGAAGAAAGAAACGGTGAACGTCAAAAAACTGCGCCAAAATATCCTAGCCCCGAGTTTTGTTTTCTATATTCGGGATTATTTAGTTGAGACCTACGGCGAGCAATATGTTGAACGGGGCGGGTTGAAAGTCGTTACCACACTAGATTGGGAACTGCAACAAAAAGCCGAGCAAATTGTGCGGGACGGCGCGGCGCGAAACGACAAGCTGATTAAAGCCAAGAACGCCGCACTGGTTGCGCTGAATCCTAAAACTGGCGAGATTGTGGCGATGGTGGGATCAAAAGATTATTTTGCCGACCCCGCGCCTAAGGGGTGCACACCTGGGGTCAACTGCCAATTTGACCCGCAAGTGAATATCGCCCTTCGCTCGCGCCAGCCGGGTTCATCGTTTAAGCCATTTGTATATGCCACAGCGTTTGCTAAAGGATATACGGCGGAGACGGTGCTGTTCGACGTCCCCACGGAATTTAATCCGGCGTGCAACACTGACGGGACTGCGCCCACTGGTATTGACCCAAAGTCCTGCTACTCGCCGGGGAATTACGACGATACATTCCGCGGTCCAGTTGTTGTTCGTAAAGCGCTTGCTGAGTCATTGAACGTTCCGTCAGTCGAGTTTTTATATTTAGCTGGAGTAATAGACTCAATTGAGACCGCTAAACGCCTCGGCATCACAACTATTGAGCCGGATCCATCGCGCTACGGCTTGGCACTGGTTCTGGGTGGGGCCGAGGTGCGGCTTCTTGATATGGCCCACGCCTACAGCGCATTTGCCCGGGATGGCCAACAAGCTGGGCTGGCCAGTATCCTGCGCGTTGAGGATGTAAGCGGGAACATCTTAGAAGAAAAAAAAGATTCAATTAATTCTGTCTTAGATCAGGAGATTGCACGAACGATTAATGATATTCTATCCGACAACGATGCGCGCCAACCAGTTTTCTCGCCGCAATCGTCTCTCTATTTTCCCGATCGCGCGGTAGCGGCAAAAACCGGGACCACCCAAGATTACCGTGACGCCTGGACTCTTGGATACACGCCTTCGCTTGTTGCGGGTGTTTGGGTGGGAAATAACGACAACACGCCTATTCAGCAAAAAGGATCGGGTGTTCTGGCCGCGGCGCCAATATGGCACGCTTTCATGGAAGAGGCCTTAAAAGGAACGCCCCCGGACCAGTTTATAAAACCACTACCCACTACTGTTGAGAAACCGATACTAAAAGGATTGTGGCAGGGCGGGAGTGTGGTAGTGATAGATAAAACATCTAAAAAATTAGCCACGGACCAAACACCGGAAGAATTCCGCCAAGATATTGTGGTGGGAGAGCCGCACACAATTCTCTACTGGGTGAACAAAGATGACCCGCGTGGACCAGCGCCCGCAAACCCCGCAAGCGACCCACAATTTACGCACTGGGAAGCGGCCTTGCAGAGTTGGCTCGCTAAAAACCCCATCGTGCCACAGCCGCAGATACCAACTGACTATGATACTATCCACACCGACGCCAATCGCCCGAAGTTATTTGTTAGCGCACCTACCCCAAGTGATGTCGTCATTAAATCCAACCCACTCACTGTAAAGTTAAACTTCCAATCAACCTATCCCGTGACTGAAATTGATCTTTTGTGGAATGATGAGATAAAAAAGACTGTGCTGGCACCAGCGTCTCCATTGGAGATTTTTCTTTTACTCAATGATATTGACGCGGGCGACGCTGTTTTAAAGATCCGCGCCCTTGATCAATACGGAAATAAAAGTGAATTAGCAATCCCAATACTGGTTACACCGTAAAACGGACAGTTGATGCGCCGGCGTTAGCGGCGGCTTTTAAGATAACATCGCGCACGGTATAGAGATCACTCGCCGCGGCCCGGCTGGTTGCGCGAATAATAAGAGTGTGCCGAGTCTGTACAACTGAATGAATGGCGGCGCTGGCTTGTTTACTTTCTTTGGCAACAGCGCGGCGGATAGCTTCTGAAAGTTTTTCATTTATAAAAACAATACGCGAGGCCGTATCAATGTATGATTTTACTTTCATGTCTTCGCCTAGACGTCTAAGCATAAAAGTTTAAATTCTTAACGGCATCACAACCGCAGTAAATTTAGGATGTTGATCATCACATAAAACCGCTGGCCGCGACTCGTCGTTCAACCCTAGTGAAATTATTTCCGAACCAATACTCTCAACGGCGTCAGAGAGATAGCGATGATTAAATCCAATCCTACCGTCTTTTCCCGATGAGGTAATTTTAATTGTTCGTGTGTGTTTTCCAATTTCTGGGTTTGTTATCTCTAAAAATAAAGTATCTTTTTTGTATGATAAAACAACATCATGAAGTTTACTAGCAAAAACACTAGATAACTTTATTCCTGATAAAAATTCTAATCTGGGTATATTAAGTTTTGTAGAAAACTCTTTTGGAATTAAATTTCTATATTCGGGGTATGTTCCGTTAATTAAGCGTGTAATAATTCTAACATCGCCAGTTTTTATCAATACTTGCTCAGTATTAAATATAAACTCGGTGTTTTCTTCTAAATTAAGTATTTTTACTAATTCTTGAAGTGCGCGAAGTGGGATAATAATTTTAAATTGATCAGACGTTATAAAATCTTTAACCCTTTCTTCAAAAAGGCGGAATGTATCTGTGCCTACAAAAACCAACTCTTTTACTTCGGTATAAATAAACAGTCCGCTGATTTCCGGCTTAAAATCAGAAAAAGATATAATTGGAAGAATTTTAGAAAGAACTTTATGTAGAATAGAATTTGGAATAGATAGGGTTGTGCCTTTTTCCACAGATGGAATAATAGGAAAATCATCACCTGTAATGCCACGGATTTCCGATGTTGTACTCTCTGTCTCAATAGATATAATACCTTGTTTTTCTTTTAAAACTACTCTCTCATCAGTAATTGTTTGTAAGATCGCTGATAAAATTCTTGGCGGGATAGTAATACTACCCTCTTTAATAACTTTAGCTGGGAGTGTGGCTTCAGCTCCAACTTCTAGGTTTGTTGCTTGGAGTATGAGTTTTTGACCATGTGTTTTAATAAAAATATTATTAATAACTGGTAAGCTTATATTTTTACCAACAAATCTTTCTATAGTGTTTAAGGCGCTATAGAGAGCAGAGCGTAAACAAGTAATCATCATATCCTTAATATATACCTAAAGTTACTATTATTGTTACTGTGGATATGTTTATAAAAGTAAAAAAGTTTATACATAGACAGTGTTTTTAAACAATTTTATTTTTGATAAGTTGTGTGTAAAAATAAGTTTTTATTAATACAAACCTTTTTATTCACAATCTATCCAAAATAATTATACTTTTATCCACTAATAAACCAACACATTATAACCAGCTTACAAACTGTACATTTTTTCTCTCACAGCGCGAATTTCTTCTTCAAGTGTTGGGTTATTTTTTAATTCTTGTGTGATCTTCTTACACGCGTGTATAACTGTGGTGTGGTCTTTTTTACCAAGTTTCTCTCCAATAAACGGAAAAGAACTCTTTAAATCTTCTCGTAATAGATACATCGCTATCTGACGCGGCCGCACAACTTCTTTTCTTCGGCTCCTATCAATCAACTCTTTTTCATTTAAATCATAAAATTCAGCTACGCACCGCAGCACTTTCTTAAACGACGTAAAACGCCGCGGCTCAAGCGCCGTATGCGCTAGGATTTTTTTAGTTTCATCAAGCGTGATTGGGTTATTGGCGAGTTTTGAGCTTATAACCACGCGATTTAGAGCACCTTCCAACTCTCTAATGTTTGTCTTTATTGAATCAGCGATGAACCAAAGGACTTCTTCTGGCACCACTACACCCTTTGTCTCCGTCTTTGTTTTTAAAATCATCATTCTAGTTTCACGGTCTGGCAGGCCAATATCAGCAATCATCCCACCCTCGAAGCGCGACCTAAGACGCTCCTCCAGTGTTGGGATTGCTTTTGGATGGCGATCGGATGATATTAAAATTTGTTTATTAGACTGGTAAAGCGTATTAAAAATATGAAAAAACTCCTCCTGCATTTTCTCGGTCCTCCCAATAAATTGAATATCATCAATAATTAAAAGATCAACCGAGCGATACTTTTCTTTTAAACGCCCCATACCTTGCGTGCTCAAGGCCTCAACCACCTCACCCATAAAACGCTCCGTGGGAACATAGAGCACGCGCGGCTTACCCGCGTGTTTTAAAACTTCATTCCCCACCGCTTGGATTAAATGTGTTTTTCCCAACCCAACGCCGCCATAGATAAAAAGAGGATTATATGAACCACCAAGACTTTTTACAATCGAGCGAGCCGCCGCGTGTGCCAACTCGTTAAAAGACCCGACTATAAAAGTTTCAAACGTGTAACGCGGGTTTAAGTTAGTATCAGGGTCAATGGTGATATCCCGCAGGGTGAACTCCTCATTAAATTCTGCGCTCCCTAGTGTATTCTCGGATGTGTGCCGTTTTTCATAAGCTGGGCGTTTACGTTCTACATCAGCCGGCTTATACTGACCGATTATATAATCAACATCTTTAACATCATGATTGATATTCCGGACAGCGCGGAGGATAAATTTATGATATTTAGTTTTCAGCCACTCCTTTGCGAATCCGTTAGGCACCGACAGCGTCACGACACCATCTTGTAGGTTGGCCACTGCGGTTTGTTTAAACCAAGTGATAAAGTTTGCCCTTGTGAGATTCACTTCTATTTCTGAAAGCGCTTGGTTCCAAAGCTCGTCGTGAGTCATAAACATTGTTTGAGAAAAGTAGTTACATTATACGGATCAGATGAATAAAAGAAAGAGCGCCCCCTGAACCTACAAATGGGGACAAGCTGTGTACTACGTGTGAAAAAAGAAAACGTGCTAGGATGGGGTGGTTATGTCTATTACCTACCAGCCCAAAAAAAGGAAAAGGAGTAAAACTCACGGTTTCCGTCTGCGCCAGCGGACCACTAGCGGCCGTAGAACCCTTGGTCGCCGACGGCGAAAGGGAAGGAGTACGCTCACTATATAAACCAAAGACGTATGGCGCTTTCAAAAACGCTACGTTTACGGCGAACTCGTGATATACAGAATGTATTTAAACGTTCCTTTCGGCTTGAAACGGGATCTATGGTTATCCGCTTGCATAAAAAAAATAGTCTTCCTGGGCGAGCGGTCGTGATTATACCTAAAAAAGTTTCCAAGAGGGCCGTGGTGCGCAACCGTCTGCGTCGCCGTGTCGCCGAATGGGTCCGAGTAAATTTTAAGCTCCAGACAAAACCCATAGATATAGTTTTTTCCTTAAAACCCGGAGTAGAGGCGTTATCTAGAAAAGTATTGCAGTATGAATTGCAAGGAGCCGCCAGCCGTCTTCATATATGAGGGGCACACTAATTTTTTTCATTCATTTACACCAATATATTCTTTCCCCTATTATTGTGGGGGTTTTAGGAAATAGGGGCATCTGCCGCTTCCATCCCTCCTGTTCAGAGTATGCTATAAAGGCCATCAGCCAACACGGACTGCGGCGCGGAATCCTACTGTCTTTTAAAAGAATCTTCCGATGCCGCCCCGGGGTTCTTGGCGGGTATGATCCAGTCGCCATTCCGCATATATAAGTATGTATTCAATTTTCACTGAAATCTTTACGCGGCCGCTGCTTAACCTCTTGGTATTTTTTTATCAAACACTTCCATTCCACGATCTCGGTCTTTCTATTATTCTCGTCACCATACTTATTCGGTTGCTTTTATATCCTTTTGTAGCGAAGTCTCTCCGCACGCAAAAAGCTCTCTCGGATATACAGCCGGAGATAAAAGCCCTGCAAGAAAAGTATAAAAACAACAAAGAAGAGCAGGCGAAACAAACCATGGAACTCTATCGCACCCGAGGCGTTAATCCGTTTTCCGGCTGTCTTCCTGTTTTAGTTCAATTACCCCTCCTGATAGGTCTAGTTAGTGTTTTCTCGGCGATTACAGAGCCGGGGGCCCTGGACCAACTTTACGGATTCGTCGCGCGGCCCAATACTATCAACACCGTCGCTTTTGGGTTTTTAAATTTAGCCACCCCAAATGTAATGCTTGCGATTATGGCGGGGGCGACGCAATTTTTACAGGCCTATTTCGCTCCACAACCCGTCACGGCTGGGGGAGATTCTCCGTTTGCTAAATCAATGCAGACGCAGACACTCTACTTCCTACCTATTTTTATTACAGTTATCGCCTGGCGTTTTGCCGCGGCCCTGCCGCTCTATTGGGTTGTTTTGAACATCATTGGAATTTTTCAGCAGGGCGGAATCCCGAAGGATTTTTTACGCCGCCGCAAACCCCATTAGAACTTGAGCTTCGCGACCGACCAATGTGGCATTACACTTCCCATTGATTATTTCTATCTCTACCACCAATAGGAGTCGGTGGCGTTCTAACGGGGTAAAAAATAGACAAATAGGAATTTTCTTGCTACCTTATAGCCAGCATTTTAATCAGGTAAGCACTGACTATATGCAGGCGGAACACTACACCGACGCCATTACAACAGAATTACGCGAGTTGCTGGCATACGTTGAGCCTAAAGGAGAGGTGCACCCCGACGAGTCGGTCTATTTTGGCCTGCGCTTCAATATTACGGTGCCCGACGCCCGCTTTTTAATTGGCGAGCATGGCGCAAATCTTTTTGACCTTGAGTATTTAATCAAGCGATTGATACAAAAAAAGTTGCCCGACGCCCCGCCTTTTTCTCTGGATGTCAATGATTATAAACTGCGCCACGCGGAATTTTTGAGAGACGAGGTTAAATCGGTCGCGAAGAAGGTCCGCATGTATCGGAAGGAAATTCTATTAAAGCCGATGTCAGCTTTTGAAAGGAGGATTATTCATATGGCGCTGGCAGAATATCCTGATATCACAACGGAATCGGTCGGCGAGAGCCGCGAGCGCCGTGTCATGATTAAGCCCTACCCGTGACGAGGCGGCTAGGTTATAGGTAACAGGCGATAGGTCGTAGGTAGGGCGTGATGATAAAAATAAGACGCCGGTGATTTTTATAATTTTTCTACTATCACCCATCACCTACTGTAACTCTAGCCGCCACAGCGTCGAGTCAGTTTTGTTTATAAAGAAGAGATATTGATTCTTTGAATCAAGAAAAAGATTTATGGCGTCAAACGACTGCCCAGTATCCGTCCCCACATCAGCGCTGATCCCGGTGCGCGAGTCAATTGTAACAAAGTGATCGCTAAAACTTATTTTTCCTTTATACCAGTCATCAGGTAAAAACCCGGGTGGGTTATTGGGGACGGCGCAGTAGAGCGCCTCGCCCGTAATGTTCCAAACACATTTATCAACTACTGTGGCTATGCGTGTTTCCGCAATCAGTTGGCCGCTTTTATTCACAAGAGCTAATGGTAGCAACGTCCCATTTGCGTCGACACTGCTCTTGGCTGTAATAGTTGCTAAACCATTCGGCAGGAGGCCTAGGCCGCGCGCCGACACATACGAGACGGCGGTTTTCCCGATGGGTAGAAGAAACGACAAGCTAGGAGCGAGATAGGTTGGCGGGGTTAGAAATAGAAGGGTTGATTTTTCCGGCCAAAGAGCGGTGATATCGGGTACGGGGCTAGTGTGGAGCGTCTGTATATTTTTACCGCGCGGATCCGAAGCGACAAAGCGCACGCCGCTGTTTCCTCTATCAATATATCCGATACGCTTTGACGTATCGGGAGCCCAGACGGGACTGGCAGCATTCTGCGGCAGAAAGACCGTCGTGGTTGTCGCCACTGTTTCAATCAGCCGGCGCATTGTGCGATCTTCAAGATACGAGAGCGCCGCCATACTGCGATCCGGCGACCAGACAACATCAACCAGCCCGACAATGGTCAGGTTCGATAAATTTTCTTGATTTTCGCCATTAAGGTCTGCACTGAATAAATTTCCCCCCGCTCTTTTATAAAAAAGAATTTTAGATTCGTCTTGGGTAAGGGTCGCGCCGATTGCGGGTTCTTTGATGATTTGGGCGAACCGTGTTGTTGCGGGACCGCCGGTGCCGTTGTCTGCGCCCGCCGGCTGGCCACTTTCATTTCCTACTCCTTCACTTCCCGATTCTCCGCCCCCAGGGAAGAATATAAATGAGCGCGGCTGCCCATTACTGCCCACGACTCCGCCACCAAGCACATAAAAGTACACCACAGCGCCGATTGCGGCGACAAGTATGATGGCTGCGCAGAGAACAATAGTTTTGGTTATCCGTGTCATATAAAGTTAAGTTAAGTGACGCTAATATCTTTTTATTAAGGCGGCGGGATTGACTGTGCCGGATTGAGACGCAACTTCACAAGGTCAGGATTAATGGTATTTAGAAGCGCGTAAGAAACAGCCGCGACCAGAATACCAATCACGGCATTGCGGATTTTATTCTTGCCCGATGTGGCGCGCGATTCGCTTTCTCCAGCGGTTACATAATCAAAACCGCCCCAGACGATCACAAATAAAGCCGAGATCCCAACCAGTGAGAGTCCTAGCCAGTAGATATTCTGCATACTCGTAAGAAAATTCTGACTAGCACCCGCCGGCGTTGCGGCGGTGGACTTTTGGCCTCCGGGCACGTTTGCCGATGTTTGCGCAAAGGAAAGGCAAGGAAGATAGAGCAGGAAGGCGAGTGCGATACTCAAAAAGATATATTTCATGGGTTTACTGCAGTGTGATACGCATTGATTTTGAGAGCTGGAACTGACTATCGCTGGGATTATCCAGTGTTACGCTGATATCTTGGTCCCCACTGGAGTCCGGCTCTGATGTCATCCCGAAGACCCAGGGTTTAGTAGCGGCGAACGGAAGATTTTTACCGTTCAGCGCCCATTGATAGCGGGCAGTCGTAAATATAGCGCGGGGTATAAAGAATGGCTCAATCACAAGATCAATGGCTTTCCCCGCTTGTCGCGTCACAGTTTGAATTGGCTGTGCGGTGCGTATACCTTCCAAGGGCCGCAACTCGTAGATCTGCGGGTCTGGAGACACGACCGGGATGCTAAAATCCGCTGTTTGATCTATGGTTTTTGAGAGGTTGGTGACCCTGACGCTGATGGAGCTTGCGAGGAGCTCTGTCTTTGGGATGCCGTAGGCGAAAAGCGACTTTCCTTGTCCCGAGGCGGATTGGACAATCTCGCCGTCGAGCAGCCAGGTATAGATAAGGGCATTGGAGATACTGGCCGAGAATGAGGGTCTCGCTTGAATAAAAATAGTTGAGCCGGGAGTTGGTAAGGCCTTCCCGCGATACCAGGCGGGCACATATGCGTTTGTCCACCAGTAAAAATCAATACCAGCTGGCGTGATAGAGAGCGACTGTTCAGCTGTGCGCCCGTCAGGCAGGGTCACCAGTACGCGAACAGTATTCGTAGACCCCGCGGGCCCCACTTGAGCTGATGCGGTTTTAGCGCCAGTACCGCCCACGATTTTTTTATTGTTAAAAAACCAGATGATGTCAGCGCCCGAGACATCTTGCTGTAGGCCAGTGACGGCAAGTATTACTATCTCGCTTGGTTTGGGGGCATCCGGCGAGATTTGGATCACGACATCAAACTGCGACTCCACCGCATTTTTTTGCTGAATAAGGTCATCTATTTGATTTTGGAGTCCTTGAAAGGCCTTTGTTTGTGACGAAAGGATAATCGGGATGCTGATGTGGGCTGACGAGGTTGCATTCGCTGGGCCGATGGCATCAACCCGAACAAGCAGTGAGCCAGGAGTTGATGGTGTCACGATCCCCGCAACATTTTTTCCGATACCGGAGAGATCGGATCGTTTTTGGTTCTGGACAAACCAGGTAAATTGGGCGCTAGACGGATTGCCGTTATTGGGGAGTTGGGCTGTTGCAATCACGATGCTGTCTGTTTCTCCCGGGTTGGGGGCGGCGGATAGAGTGAAGGCGCTGCTGGATGCGGCGTTGCACCCCGCTTGCACGGCCTCCAGATACTGCTGTAACAACTCCGGCGGAATCTGCTGCAATATCTCGGGGGGAATGGTCGGACACCCATTTGATTGAGCGTCGGCGATTGGGTTGGCGGGAAGCCAGATCAAAGAAAGGATCACCCCAAATAATGCGAGAATCAACGCGCCGTCGCATCTCCAAACCCATATTTGTTTTAAAAATAAATTCATCATCTCAATCTTAAGTTCATACACTAGTTTAGCACACCGTGTCCCTTTACTATGTCAACCACGGAATGATTATTCCACCAGAGCGCCGCCAGATACACCACAGGCGTTATCCCGCCTAGCGCAATATAGAGCAAATCTGACCCCGGCGCGTTATCCAGCGCGCCCGCCACACTTCTTCCCGCGCCTACTTTTTCACCTGTTGATGCGGCCGCGATGTTCGCAATTTCTGACCCCGCCCTCGCAGCCGAAGAAAATGTCGGCGGTTTTAGGTTGTGGTTTTTAGCCCACATCCAAATTCCAAACACAACGCCGTAATTCATCACAACCGTTATAAAAGGAATCACTAAATCTAGCGCCAGTCCCACTAGCCAGAAAACGCCGGCGGCCGAAAACATTAAAATCCATTGGGCGTTCCCAATTGTATCCGGGGAGCTCGCCGGTGACTGTACGCCCGATTCTTGGCGACTCGGGGCGCGCGATTGATGTCGGCTCTCGGACAGCTGCGTTTTGTGTGTAAGTTCAGTGGCAATGGCCATAAAGTTGTTCTTATTTTACGGTTAAGCGCCGTCTTTCGCAGAACCGTCGTCAAAGTCCTGCTTCGCCTTTTTGATTAAAAGAAGCTGACTAGGGTCAGAGGTGATCACCTGATCCTCACTGTAGGAGGCGACGATTTTGATGGCGACATGCTTTAATCCCGCAAAGAAAATTCCCTCGCCCACATCTGACTCCAACAGCAAGAATCTCTCCTCTTCGGTTAAATTGAATGTCTCGGCGACGGCGTCAATTGTTGATGGCGATTGTTTTAAGAGAAGCTGTATTGATGAATTGCTGACAATCGGCTTGCCATAAGGAGACCCCATAAAGTCGGCGACGTCTTGCGTAATAGTGGAGAGGCCCAAATAATATTTTCGGGCGCGCTTGGCAATCCCGTAGAGAAATGAGGCGCCGTCTTCATGCCGCATCAGCCACCAGGCCTCGTCTACCACCAAAAGCCGCTTTTTCAGCTCGGCGCGGACCAGATTCCAAATATAATGAAGCACGATATACATCGCGACCGGGCGCAGTTCTTCTTCCATATCTCTGACTGAAAAGACGACAAGTTTTGACTGAATATCAAGATTAGTGGGCTGGTTCAAAAAACCCGCCCAAGTGCCTTCGGTGTATTTTTTGAGGCGCATAGCCAGCGACCCGCCGCCGTCGGTGTTGGCTAATACCAGCGCCAGATCCGAGAGGGTGGGAAAATCCGCCTTGGCAAAATTTGAATTGGGCGTGATATCGCGCGAGGCATAAGTCTCGGTAATCGCGCGATCCAAAACCGAATCTTCTTCCGGGGTCAGCCCGCCCAGCATAATGCGAAAAAGCCCCACCAAATTGATGATATTGGAGCGTAAAATATCGGCGGGCGATTCGTCTTCGCGCGCAGCCGGCAGATCAAATGGATTGATGTGATGGACGGAGTTCAAAGAGATATTGAAGTATCTGCCCCCCACCGTTTCGGCCAGATATTCATATTCTCGTTCGGGGTCAATCACGATAACGTCGGTGCCAATCATAAGGGAGCGCAAAATTTCTAGTTTGGTGGCGTACGATTTCCCTCCGCCGGACTGGGCGAAAGTGACGGAGTTCCCGTTCGGCATCGAGAAGCGGTCAAAAAGGATCAGTGAATTATTGTGCCGGTTGATGCCGTACATAATTCCTTTATTTGACGTCAGGTCGAATGAAACAAATGGGAAAGTTGAAGAAATCGGCGAGGAGTTCATGTAGCTGTGGATCAGCAGTTTGTCTTGGTTTAAGGGCAAGGTGGATTGGAAACCCTCTTCTTGCTGGAAGAGCGCCGGCTTGATGTAAACCAACTTGGCTTCCAGTGTTGACTTGATTGAGGTTTCCAGTCTGTTCAGCTCTACTTCCGAGTCGCCATAGATTGTGAGATACAAAGAAAAGTTAAAGAGTTTTTCTGTGGCCTGCTGGAGTTTATCCCGCAATTCTTCTAAATCGCGATAGGCGATATCCAGCTGGGGATCGCGCACCAGTCCCTTTTCTTCCCGCAGTGAAATTTGCGATTGTACTTGCGCCACCTTTTTTCGCAGTTGGTTTAAAATAATGGCGGTATCTACTGGGTGCACAAACATCGAAATATCAAAAACTTTATCCAGGTTGATGATGGGCGTGAACCAATTGGTGTGTAAGTATCGGGGGTAGGAGAAAGCAAAAAGCGTCCGCGCCAGTTTTTCGCCTAGCCGCAGAAAAGACGGAGTCACTTCCAGCGCCGATGGCGAGATGATGTCGCGGAGTGACAGCTCCCCCGTGCGGTAAATTTCTTCAGGGAAGACCGCGAGCATCTCTTCCTCGCTGGTCTTTTTAGGTTTGAGAAAATCAAGCAGCGCCATATTATTTTCCCGCGCCGGGCTCCGCGGCTTCGGCTTTATCCTTCTCCAATTCTTGCAAGTTATAGGCCCCGTAAAATAGTTCAATTAACTCCTCGGTTTTCAAAACCACGCTCCGCACTCCGAAACGCTGAAGTCCCAGCTGGACCGAATCCACTCTCTGCAAAAGCTGGGTTTTAAATTCAGAAAAGTTATCGTCATTGAGGGCTTGGGATCCTTTCCGGCTTCCGCCGAAGAGCGGGCCGAAAAATGCAGTCGCTCCGGCTTTTTCCGCAATTGAAGGACTAAATGGGACGATGATGTAAAAACTTTTTGTGACGATATTGGAGAGTTCCACAAACTCGCGCACAAAGTCAATGTACTCGCTCGTTTGTATCTTTAGCAGCTCATTTTCCTGCGTTCTCTCAAAGTCTTTCATTCGGGCCAAGTACGGCTCGATATTCAATTTCCGCGATTGAACGACGAATTGCAGAGGGAAATCAACCGAATTTAAGAAGTTTTGGTATTGGGCGATAATGGCGTCCTGTTCCTCGGGGGCTTTCAGGGCGAAATTAAAAGCCGAGGCCATTAAAATCATGCGAAAACTTCCGTCTTTCATAACCACAACGCCGTCGCGCAGGGTTTCAACCGTCAGAAAATCCTGCGAGGCCTTAGAACTTTTAGATTTTTTTGACTCTTGAGGGATAACCACGAATATATACGAATTTAATCACTAATAAGTCGAATACTCTATCGGATATTGACAAGCCGGCGATAATACACGCCTTGCTTTGTTATCCACACGACAATTCCCAGCTGGATGCCAGACGAACGCAGATATTCTAGCACCTGTGCGACATCTTTTTGTTTCATGGTGTTAGCAACTTTAATTTCCAGCACAATTTTTCCTTCAATGACAAAGTCGAGGAATGTTTTTCCGATTTTATCTCCTTTGTAGTATAACGGGATTTCTTTTTCATGTTCGAAGGCGATATTGTGCTTTTGTAATTCTATTCGGATGGCGCGGTGATAATACGTCTCGCGATAGCCATACCCTAGGTGATTATATATCTCAAATGCTATGTCTATGATCCTATAACTCAATTCTTTGTGGATAATCTCCGTCACATAATTTGTATTAATTCGTGATCTGATTCGTACGTTTTCGTGTTTTCACTCCAGGGTTTCTTTAATATCCAAGCTCCACGCCAGATCCTGCAGTTTTGACTCGGTGAGTTTCGGCGTCCCGAGCAGCAGCGATGTGCCTTTTTCCGGGATCAGGGCCGCTGTCTTTTTTCCGGGCCGCTGCTGCTTCCAAATATAAAGATGCGGCGTCGTGAAATATTCAATAGCGTGCGCCATCACTTTGCGAAACGGAACCTGGTCTACTTTGTAAAATGCGAGAGCGAGCGCCAAGAGAGACACCGGAAGCGCAATAAAAAGGAAAAAAATAAAATTAAGAGTATAGTAGCATAAAACATCAATCGCCCCGCCCGCCACCAAATAAATAAACTCGCGGATGGTAAGCGGTCCGATAATTTTATCTTCAATATCTATAAATTGCGGCACTTGGTACTGTCTCATAGTCGTTTTGTTGCCGGATATGTTCTATGACCCGATAGATTCACGGTAGGGGTCGGTGTCTGGCTTGGACATCGCGTTTTTTGGCGGGAGCGGGGTGGGAGTCTGTGGCGGGGTGTTTTCTTTGTCTGGGGCCTTTGCGGCGGGAGGCGGTACGGTGCGAGGCGTTTCTAGAGGAGTACTTTTTTTCACTTCTGGCTCGCGGGGTGTGGCCACGCTTGCTCCTACAATTGCGCTGACTTCTTTTTCAAGCACGGATTGAGTCGCAAGTCCCCGGGGCTTGGCGCTGGGCTCGGCGGGGG
>Ga0209541_10006105_pt1 | contig 20729 bp, 26 predicted proteins | sample RifCSPlowO2_01_FD_184027 | JGI IMG/M metagenome (GOLD analysis project Ga0209541, IMG submission 184027) | Groundwater microbial communities from Rifle, Colorado - Rifle CSP2_plank lowO2_0.1 (SPAdes) (version 2) | ecosystem: Environmental > Aquatic > Deep subsurface > Groundwater | place... | reverse complement strand
CCTTTTGGAATTGAAGCAAAAATCTGCGAGTCATTATTCAGCAAAGCAAAAGGAATGATGTTCTCGCTCAAGCCAGAACCCCTTCTGTTTGTGTTTAATAATGAAAGATATGCGCCAATTCACATGTTTTTCGTTTTCTCCCAGCTAATTATAATATGGCTCAGCAAAGAAAAAAGGATTGTTGACTTCAAAATATTAAAGCCCTTCTCATTTCACAACCCCAAAATAAAGTCAAAGTATGTGATTGAAATCCCTTTTATCGACGGAAATAACTCGAAAAAACTTGCAAAGAGGCTAAGGGCAGGAATGCAATTAAAATTCCGAGGATCATAAAAATCCTTGTGTTTTACCACACATAAAACAGAAGAAATCAAAGATTTTTAGGAGACAGAAAACAAGTAGACAATTGCAAAGCAATTGTCTGCAGACTAAAGTCTGCAGTTTTTGTTTTCTGTATAATTTTTACCATTTTGGCATAACACCGTCGGTAACAGAAAGGTTTAAATATACTGTTTGGTAATTCTCTGAATAAAAGGACTAAAAGGAGGTTAAAAAATGGGAAGTATTATAGTAAAAAACGTTGTGAAGAGGAAACCTGGCTATCTGTACTATATAGATGGCAAAGGCAATGTCTGCGAAGCAAAGATGGCCCGCGGCGGAAAGAAGAAGAAGAAATAAGGGCTAAGGCATAGAAAAAATAAATTATTTTTTATATTTTTGAATATTAAGTGACAGAAAACAAAGAGAAAAATTTGTTTTCTGTATTTTTTTATTTTATATATTTCTTTTTGGAAATTCATTGACAGAAAAAAGGCTTATCGCGAAAACCTTCAAAGGTTTTCGGGATCCTAAAAATCCCTAAGGATTTTTATGATGCGGGAGATACCTACGATGGTTGAATGGTATACTGGCGTGATGTCGGTCTATTTTCACTTAAATTCTATAATCTTTCTTATTTCTTCATTAAACTTTGTGGCCCTGTTTAGAGAAGTTTCTGCTTTATTTTTTATAGCTATTTCCCCCATTTCATAAGTAAATCTTCCCCTTTTATCTTTTTCATAAGAATAATCCTCAATAAGCGCCTTAGCTTTATCTTTCCCGAGAGTTTCAGATGCCTCTTCCTCGGCCTCCTTGAACTCTTCGATTAGGCTTTTCTGAATTTTTCCAGTTAAATAAAAATAATAAACTAAAGCGTCAAATGTTACAAGATGAACAGAGTTATCCGTCTTTATCAGGATTCCTTCGCTTTCAAGCAATGCTCGGGCCATATAAAACATGGAGTAATAGCTTGCATTAATTACCCATAAAAAACCATTAAAATTAGGAAATCCTGAAGAATTCTGGAGTTCTTTGTTTGTTGAAGCTTTAAAGAGAAGTTTTGCAGAATTAAGAGAATCTGCAGCATTATTCATAAAAAAGTCTATGAATTTCCCTTGTTTTTCTTTAATAATAAGATTTTCACTAGTAAATCTCTTTATATTTCTCTTAATTATCTCTATTTCTTTATTGTCTAGCATTTTTCAGTATCCGGTAATAATTCTCTGCCCCAAATAAGAGGATATGCTTATTTAATGTTTCGTTCAATACATTGGTGCTATCTCTTTTGCCGAACATTTCATAGGCACTTTCACTCGAAATAACACTTATATCAAGTTTTTTTGAAAAATTAGAGGAAATATTTGAAATGACTCTCTCAGTTTCAATTATCCTTTCTTTGTCCTGAACTATAAAGAGAACATCAATATCCCTTGGCTCTTTAGATTCTACAGAAGAGCCAAATACAAGGAAAATAAAAAAGTCGTTATTAATTTTATTCAAAACATCTTTTACAAATAAATTCAGAGTTTTATTTTCCAGAAATTTGACTGCTCTTAATGATTCAATATAAGACAGTGTTTGAAAATTATTTCTGTAATTTAGGAAAATAAAATTCTTATCATCTTTTAACAGCAAGCTGTCTTTTATTAAAGAAACTGTAGACCTATGAATCAGTGGGTAAGATTTCCCTAATATATCTGCTATCTGCTTTATGCTGAATCTTTCATTTATCCTAGAAACAAATACCTTCATTATCTCTATCTGCGTTTTCGTGAGCATCTTTCCTATATAACTATTTTAGTATATGGCTATATCTTTTTAGATATATAAATCTTTTTATCTGGTGATTACAGAAGGAATGATTTTTTTCTCAGGCAATGAAGAAACCACGAAGATCCTGGGAGGATTATTAGAATTTTCCAATGTAGAATACTCTTTGGAAGAAACAGCTGAATTTTCTAAGATGGAAGAAGAATCTGTAATCTAGCCCAAATAGAACAAATTCCATAACTTATAAGATATGTTCCTTTTCTCATAGCCATATATGCCTTTTTCCATGATGCATAGCAAGTGGCATAGGCTTATATTAAAGCGACCATGCCACGACCTACACCCCATACTTTTTCTGCATGCGGGAGACAGGATTTGAACCTGCGCAGGCACTAAGCCACAGGATTTCTCTTCACTTTCTAGGAAGGTTGACTTGTTAAGGAAACGTTAGTTTCCTTACAACTTAAGTCCTGCCCGTTTGGCCACTCCGGCACCCCCGCATAGATTCTCTAAGAAATCAGCAATTTATAAAACTTGTGAGAAATTTATTTATCAAAAAGTTGCTGTGTGTTACCACACACTAAAGTGTGTGGTTTGTTTGCAACTTTAGGATGTTCAAGAACACGACTCCCTACTAGAGTATGAGTTTTGTCAAGTGTTCTTGACATAAATTATCCTTTGGATAAGAAGCATAAGCCATAACGTTCCGTTTATTGCGCAGATTACCCCTGAAAAAACCATTTTTAGGGAGAAAAATGCAAGAGAGGATGCATATAAACCAATTGTGGTAAGAATAGCCGTTTGAAGCACCATAACCCCTCTTTTTGTCTTGAAACCATGATAAACTTGGGGTATCAGTGCATAACTAAACAATAAGTTGGATATTGTTATAAGAATATCCTGCCAAATCATGCTCCTGCAAATTTAGATTTGTTTATAAATTTAATCAAAAATGCGGGAGACAGGATTTGAACCTGCGCAGGCACTAAGCCACTAGCCTCTGAAGCTAGTCCGTTTGGCCACTCCGGCACCCCCGCTTAATAAAGCAAAAGTGCTGATAATTTAAAAGGTTATTCTTTACAGAAATTTTTATTAAGTAAAGTGCTAATGGTTTTTTATGGCAAAAAATGCTGAAAGTGGGGCTGCTGAAAAATATAGGAAAGAGATAGAGGCAAAATTCAATCCTTTTCTCTTAAGGATTTTTGCCAAGCCCATTTGCTTTTTTCTTGAAAAAACATTCCCAGAGATTGTTGTGGAAAATCTTGATTATGTAAAAGAAGCAAAGAAAAGAGGTGCCATTGTTTATGCCTCTAATCATAAAAGTTATACTGACCCCCTTATAACAGGATTAGTTTTCTATAAAAATAAGATTAACCAGCCATATTATGCTGCTGGCAGAAACATGTTCAGCCTCTGGAGCGCTTGGTTCTTTAAGGGAATAGGCGCATTTTCTGTTGACAGAAGCAATAGGGAGGCAGTTTACCTCAGCACTTTGAAGGGCTATATAATAGGCCTGATAGAAAAGAAGCAGGATATGATGTTATACATAGAAGGCGGCAGGAGTTATGATGGAAAAATGAAGAGCCAAAAACTTGGAGTTCTAAAGGCGGTGCTTGAATCAAAAAACAAGGATGTTTCGATTATTCCAGTTGCAGTAAATTACGAGCAGGTAATTGAAGACAGAGTTCTCACTGCAATAACAAAGAAGAAAAGCCAAAGAAGATTTACAGATGAAGCAAAAGAACTCTGGCAAACCTACTTCAATTATTACACTTTAAAAAATGGGGAAAAAAGATACTCAACCAAGGCTTATGTCTCGTTTTCAAAGCCATTGCATGTCATGGATTACGGCAATGGCAGAAGAGGGCTTGTAAATCTTGCTGAAGATACAATGAAATGTATAGCTGAATCAAAAAGGAAAACATCCTCAGGAATATTTGCTTCGGCAACTCTTGAAGCAATGCTTAATGGAAATGAAGCTTATGTCAAGGACATTGAAGAGAACATCCAAAAAATTTCCTGTGATGGAGACAGTTGCCTTAGCAAGGGGCTTGAACCATTCCTGCATAGAGGTGTAGTTTCGCTCAATAATGAAAAGGTAATAGTAAAAGAGCCAAAAATCTTGGAGTATTATGCAAACGGCCTTCACTGATTAAATTTCTTAATAGCCTTAAAAACAGAATTATTTACCTCTCTTTTATTCATATTTGAGGTGTCAATTATAATGTCATAATTACTCAAATCATCAATATTTATTCCATAATATTTTTTATACCTTAGCCTCTCGCTTTTCTCCCTCCTTCTTATATTTTCAAGCGTTTTTGTGAGCGTTGTATTCTCCCTTTCAATTCTTCGCTTCTGCCCGAAAATTCTTTTTGCCCCTGTTTTTGGATTTACAGAAAGAAATATTTTTATTGAATTTGGAAGGAACATAAAACCCAATCTTGAATCAATGACAAAATTATCCTCTTTCTGCAGTCTTCTATACATCTTGTCTATCTCTTTATCAACTTCAAAGGATTTCTCTGCCTTCCTGCTTAACTCAAGAAGCGAAACACCCTTTCTTGTTGCAAGCTCCCTCATAAAATCCCCGCCAGAATATCTTTTTAGATTTAATCGCTTTGCAAGAAAATCTGCGACTGTTGATTTGCCACTTCCAGGACATCCAGATAGGGTAATTATCATTTAAGCTCCATAAATCTATCAATCTCTCCTTTTATTTGAGCAAAAACGCCCTGAATATCCCCTGAACCATCAATCCTTTTGATATTATCGCTAAAAGAAAGCATTTTCTCATATTTCTGCCTTCTTTCCTCAATCATTGCCTCTTTTTCAAAAACAGTAATCTTCCTGTCTCTTGAGTGCAACCGTTGCATAGCAATTTTTGTCGGCACCAATATAACGAAGGTCAAATCAGGCCTCACAAATTTTTGCATATAATCCATCCATTTGCCTTCATCTTTTAACTGGTAAATGCATGTTGAATAGTCATACCTGTCACAAATAACTATCTTTCCCTGCTCTAAAGCAGGCAATACCTCTGTTTTAAGGTGTTCCTGCCTGTCGCGAGTGAATAATCCCAGCCATTCATCATCACTTAATTTATTGCCTTCATCTGAAACAACAAGGGCTTTTATCCTTTTCCCAGATTCAGAATCAGAAGGCTCCCTTGTAATATAAACCTCCCTACCTAGCTCTCTTAAATAGTTTCCAAGCAGCTCCCTTTGTGTTGTCTTGCCTGCCCCGTCATTTCCTTCAATAACTATAAACAAGCCCCTTTTCTTTTCCATTTTGTCTATATTCAATGTCTTTAGGAAAAATATGCTTATAAACCTCTCCCACAATAAATTCTATTGTCTTTTTTAATTCAGTTTGCCCATTTGGTTGGATAAACTCTTGATGCAGATTTATATATCCCCTGACAAACTTGAAACACAAGTTGCAATCTTCCCCTTTGACTTTAAATTTATCATATGTAAATATATTAAGTTTGCTGTCTTTTGCCCAATCAACTGGAAATTTTCTTCCATTAATGCTTATAGGAATCTTCATCTTCCCACAATTTCAACTACAACACTTCTTTCTCTTGGCCCGTCAAATTCCGCAAGCGTGATGCTCTGCCACTGCCCGAGCTGCATCTTGGAGTCCTTTATTGGAACAATTTTTCCAGGCCCTGTAACCGCCGCCTTTATATGGGCCGCTGCATTATTATCAATGCAATTATGCTTATAATCTGCATGCTGGGGAATAATCCTGTCCAATGCTGAAAGAATATCAATTCCTACATTAGGGTCGTAATTCTCATTTATTATGATTGAGGCAGTTGCATGCTTTGCATAAATCAGGCAAATGCCATCATCAATCTTTGATTTTTTCACAATCTCTTCAACCCTGTCACTTATGTCAATTATCTCCTGCTTTTTTTCCGTCTTAACGATTAATTCATTAATCACAGGATTTTTAAATTGCCCTGCTATTTAAAATTTATGAAACAGCAATTAGTGGAATTACCCGCTAAAAACAAGGTTATTTTCGTCGGTGATACCCATGGCGATACAGAATCAAGTGAAAAGGTTATTGAAAGTTATCTCAAGCCACATCATAAAATTGTCTTTCTTGGGGATTATGTCGACCACAGGCTTGATTCAAAAGGCAACATTGATTATTTATTAAAAATGCGGCAAGATAATCCTGAACAGATTTATCTTTTGCTTGGGAATCATGAAGGGTTCCCAATTGTAGGGTGCAAGCCATGTGATTTTTGGGACAGCCTTGATACAAACGAAATGCAGCATTATGCCAAAGAATTATCAACCCTTCCTCTTGCAGTTTCTGTCGGCAGCATAATAGCATTGCATGGCGCATTGCCTTATGTAAATAGTTCAGATGAAATAAACAAGATTGAAGATGCAGACACTAACTGGATGGCTGCTGTCTGGGGTGATTTTCAGGAGATTGTTGGGGGGTATGCAGGAACAAACAGCCGAGGCAGACCCCAATTTGGCAGAAATCATTTCGAGGATATAATGCATAAGTTAAATAAAAGTATTTTGATAAGGTCACATCAGTCAAATGCCCCAAAAATGATGTATAATAACAAATGCCTGACGATATTCACCTCATCGGCATACAAAAGAAAAAGAGAGATTGCAATAGCGGACTTAAAAAAAGACATAAAAAGCATTGATGATATTGTAATCAAGGAGATTTAGAATGGAAAAGAAAAACAAAAAGATAAATATTGTTTGCAGTGAGCGGCTCAAGAAATACTTTGCTCTAACAGAGAAGGCTTTGGATATGGCAAAGAAGAATATAAATGCTGAAAGAAAAAAGGAGGCAGAAGAGATAACAAAAATGGCTTCATGCTATCTTGATGATGCAAAATACTTTGAGAAAAAGGGGCATTATGTAAACGCATTTGCATGCCTGAATTATGCGCATGGGTGGCTTGATGCTGGCTCGCGATTGGGAATATTTGATATTAAGGACTCAAACCTTTTTGTTATTAAATGAAAGACACTGAATTCATCAATGATTTTGAAAATAAAGCCAAAAAAACTATTTCTGATTACAGTCTTGCGAGCAAAAGGGACAGGATAGCAGTTGCATGTTCTGGGGGCAAGGATTCAACAGCTGTTTTATATCTTCTTAAAAAATTTGGCTATAATGTCTTTGCAGTGTATATTGACTTAGGCATTGGAGATTACAGCAAAAAATGCCTGGAAAGCATAAAAGAATTCTGCTCTGGCAATAAGATTAAGCTTCATGTTGTATCAATAAAAAGGGAGTTTGGCTGCAATATATGCTACATAAGAAGCAATATACAGGAAAAGCACAAGCTAAGCAATTGCACAATATGCGGCGTGATAAAAAGATGGATTCTGAACAAAGAAGCAAGAAAACTCAAAGCAACAAAGCTTGCGACAGGGCATAATCTTGATGATGAGGCGCAGACAGTCATTGCCAATTTCTTGAAGGGGAATGTTTTATTGGGCATGAACTCGGGCCCTTTGACAGGAATAATAAAGGACAAAAAATTTGTCACGAGAATAAAACCATTGTACTTTCATGACGAGAAGGACATCAAAAAATACTCCCAGCTAATGAAGTTTCCCGTATTGTATGAAAGATGCCCATGCGCAATCGGAACATACAGGATTGAAACAAGAAGATTTCTTGCAGAACTTGACAAGAGCAAAAAAGAGAATATAGTCAAAAACTTCCTCAAAATGCTTCCATCAATAAGAAATCACTTTTATGATAAGGTTCAAAAACTCCAGTACTGTAGTTTATGCGGCGAGCCATCAAGAAATGATGTATGCAATGCCTGCAAATTGATTGCAAAGCAAAAATGAAAATTAAATATCCTAAAGCAAGAAGAATAAAAAAGTATCCTGTGGTATCAGTGGATATTATCATCCAAGATTCAAAGAAAAGAATATTATTAGGGAAAGTTAGTAGAAAGTGGGCAGGAAGTAGAAGGGCTTTATGGGGTTTGCCCGGTCGAGAGGTTCTTTTCGGAGAAAGTTTAAAGGGATGTGTTGAAAGAAATCTTAAAGAAGAATTAAACCTAATAATGATTTCTGGTAAAATTGTCTGTGTAAATTCAAATTTTGGTTATGGTAATCATTATGTCAGTATTGGAGTACTGGTAAAAACAAAGGGTATTCTTGTCAATAAACGACCAAATGACTGGATTGAATGGAGATGGTTTAAAAAAAGGCATATCCCAAAAAAGTTATTTCCATCAGCAGAACGAACTTTGAAAACATTTCACAAAAAGCTGGTATCTCTTGATTTTAAAAAATGAAAAACACAATTGTTTTCAGTTTAGGCGGAAGTGTTATAGTTCCGGATGCAGTTGATTACAATTTTCTAAGAGAATTTAAAGTTCTTATAAGAAAGACGGCAAAGAGGCACAGGGTTGTGATTGTTACTGGTGGCGGCAAAACCGCAAGAGAGTATATTGATGTATTGAAAAAAGCAAATGCCTCAACTGCAGAACAAGACAGCATAGGCATAGAAGCAACGCGGTTGAATGCAAAACTGTTAGCGGGTTTCTTTAACCTAAAGCAGAACATTCCAGTAAATATTAATGAGGTTATGAAGCTGGCAAAAAAGCAGGATATTCTCATCTGTGGGGGAATGCTAAAGGGCACAACGACCGATGGTGTTGCAGCAGTAATTGCCTCAAGATTAAAAGCGTGCTGCATGATAAATGTGACAAAGGTAAATGGGCTATATGACAAAGACCCTTTAAAACATAATGATGCACGGCTTATAAGAAGGATAAGCTATTCAGAAGCTGGAAAAATGTTAAATAAGATTAAAGAAAAGCCAGGACAGCATTTCATTATTGACAGATTGGCATTAGAAACTGCCTCAAAAAACAGGATAAAAATAATAATCCTCGGCAAGAACATAAAGAATATTGAAAGGTGTATCAACAATAACAGGTTTGAAGGCACTATAATAATCTAATTTCTCGTTACTTTTTTTGGGAAAAGCCAAACAATGAGCCTATAACACCGCCTATGCTGTCTGCAGCCCAGTCAACAATATCACAAACCCTGCCAGGAACAAAATACTGATGAATCTCATCTGAAGCGCCATAAATTGCCGCTATAATCAAAGCTAAAATTAAGGATGCCTTTTTTCCCTTGCCTATGCTCAAAAAGCCCGTAAACAGCAAAAAACCAAGCCCTGTATATTCCATAACATGCTTGAATAGTGCTGGAATAGTCACAAAACCAGGAATATATCCCAATGGATTTACCTGCGCAGAAAAATAGAAGATTATTCCTGCGTAGATTATTGTCAATGCCCAAGAAAGAAAGGGCCTTTTAGCAAGAAAGGATATCGGGCCATCAAATATCTTAATTCCCATTTTCATTAAATCCTGATATCCTGCTATTAAAAACATTTCTAATAAGAGGGAGGCAAAAGCTTTAAAATAATATAAACCTAGGAATTCTAAAGAACCTATCCTATAAGGGAAAGCATAGGAACCAAGAAAATCTCTGAAAAGATTTTCTGGTCCAGAAAAGCAAAGCTTTTCTTGGAACCGTAGGTTTCTTATATGGCGGACGTAGCACAACGGTTAGTGCACGCGGCTGTGGAAGTTAGAAGCAAGCTTCTAACCCTAAGCAGAACCCGCGGGAAGAGAGTTCAATTCTCTCCTTCCGCCCTCAACAAAAATGGAAACAGTAAAGGGATTTAATGACGTTTCGGGCGAAGAGGCCCTGAAACGGGAAAGAATAAAAGAAATCATAGTGGGAACTTTCAAGCTTTACGGCTTTGAGCCGGCTGAAACACCGGTAATTGAATATGAAGAATTTGTAAAAGAGGGAAATCAGAGTGACGAGGCGGTTTCAGACATTTTTAAGCTTCAGGATAAGGGAAAGAGAAATCTTGCGCTAAGATATGAATTCACATTCCAGCTTAAAAGAATTGCAAGAAACAAGAAACTGCCTTACAAAAGATACCAGATAGGAGAAGTTTTCAGGGATGAGCCGGTTTCATCAAACAGGTTCAGGCAGTTCACGCAATGCGATGCTGACATTATCGGCTCTTCTGCCAGGGAAGAAGCAGAAGTCCTCGCATTAACGTCCAGAATATTCAAAGAACTTGGGGTAGATTCAGAGATTTATGCGAACAACAGAAAACTGATGAACGAAATTTTAGATGGTGAAAAGATAAGCAATAAAGAAGCGGTTATTAAAGAGATTGACAAGCTGCCTGAAAAAGTCGTCCTTGAAAACCTGAAGAAATACAAAGCAGACAAGATTTTGGCTATTTTCAGGAAACCTGAAAGCTACTTCAAGAAATACAAGGGATATTCTGAAATTGAAGAGTTAAAAAAATATTGTGAGATGTACAAGATAAAAATAAACTTCCAGCCAAGCTTGGCAAGAGGGCTTAGTTACTATAATGGCTCTGTTTTTGAGATTAAAACTAAGAATATAAAAGAGAGTATAGGGGCGGGTGGAAGTTATATTGTTAATGGAATCCAGTCAACAGGAATTAGTTTTGGGCTTGACAGGGTTGCTTCGCTGGCAAAAGTGAAGACAGAAGAAAAAAGAGCAGTAATAATAAGCATAGCACAGGAAAAAAAGGCAATTGAAACTGCCAATAAATTAAGAGAAAAGGATATTCCTGTAATCTTGATGTATAAAGTCAGCAATGCTTTGGAATATGCAAATTCCGCAAATATTCCATATGTTGTTTTTATAGGGGAGGAAGAAATCAAGCAGAAAAAGTTTAAGCTAAGGGATATGAAAAGCGGCAAGGAAAAAATGCTGGCAGAAGATGAATTGATTAAAACTCTGAAGTGTTAGTGTCAGCATTAGTCGGTATATCTCCATCTAGATTCTCAACTGCCTCTTTTTCGTGCTGCAAGTCCTCTGGATTTTCTATTGCTCTTTCTGCTTCATGTTTTTTCAGCCATATGTAAATCTCATCAAAACAATGCTCCTGCTCAAGGAGTATCTTTGACTGGCTGTCCAGATATAACAAAGGCACGAATGTCGCTATCTTTTCATTTTTGCCAGAGCCAGCCAATATGCTGAATGTTAATTTCTGCTGCGGTTCTATCTTAAAAAATTCCTTAATCCTGCCGTAAATCTCGCGAATCTTGTCTCTTATGTTAATCCTGAATTTTGGCAGAATAATCTCAACATTCCTCATCGCCTGTTTCTGGGAGATTTCCTTTCTTATTCTCCTCTGCTCTGTGACTATCGCCCTGTCCAATGCCTGCATTAATTCCTGCAATGAAACCTTCTTTAATCTTGGCAAAGGAGTTTTTGGCAGCAATTCTGGCAGTTCTTCATCAAATATTATCCTGTCTGATGGCTTTTGCTCGGCTGATTTGCCAAACAATATCTCATCAATGCTTCTCATATACCTTTTCAAAAGCATCTCTGACTTTATCCTGAGGAGTATTGATGCCGCAAGAAGCACTTTGCTCGATATGAAAAAATTCGCCTCTTCAAGTTCTCTTATCTTCAAAAGGTAACTTGAAGCCAGCAAGGCAAGGTCTATATCCCACGGGTCAAGCTGCTCTGAGGCAATCAAGTCATAGATTATTTCCTGCCACGAGAGTTCCCTGCTCAAAAGCATGTCATAAAGCTGCTCCTGCCCTATTCTCTCGGATTTTTCCATTTTACTGGTGATGCAATCTTATATATAAGCTTATCAAAGAGTTCAAAAGTTAAATGCTGTCACTTTTGAAAGACAACAAAACCGAAAGATTTATAAACTTCAAAAACCTAAGAATATTATCACCTCTTTTTACCCGGGAGAGGCTTGACAGCAAATCTCTTTTGATCGCTGAATGGCCTCTTCTAGGGTTTTATATTTTTCTTTAAACCTAGAAAATTACTCTTTTATATTCAACATATATTGATGTTTAAATATCTTTTTATTCGCTGCTCAAGAATTCAGTATAATGGCATTTGCCGCAGAATAATCTGTTTTTGCTCTGTGCGAGGAATATTCCCAATCCGCATCTTGGGCAGAACCTTTGTGTTGCCTTCGCAGTTTCTCCTTCAATCTTGTATTTGCTCCATCTCTTGCTGCTCACCCTCGGCTTCCTGTTCTTCTTGCCCTTTTTAACAACTTTTGCCATTTTATTTCTTTGCCTCTTCAGCAGGAGCTCCTGCATCTGCCTTCTTTGATTTTGCTTTAGGCTCTGTCCTGTTCATAATGTCTGCATTATCATAAGCGTATGCCTCAACAATAAACTGCCTGCTGCCAAATCTGCCCTTGATTCTTTTTACTGCTATTGTCCCTGCATCCTTTTTTAAAATGCCTGCAATCTCTGCCTTTGTCTCGTCAATCTTTGGCGTCTGTAAGCCCTCTTTTATTGCACTGACTTCATCCCTCTTGAATAATTCATTCCTTTTTTGCTGTGTTATCTTTAACATTTTATTTTGTCTTGATGGCGTATGTGCCTGCTTTTGTTATCCCCAATTTTTTTGCTATTTCTGATTCCTCTGGTTTTAAAATTATAATCTTCCCCTTCCAAGTGTCTGTGAAGTCTGAATTGCCGCATAACGGGCATTTTTCCTCTGAAACAAAAATCTTGCATTTCTTGCATACCTTTTTCATTTTTTCTATTTCTCCTTGCTCTTCTTTGTCTTCTTTGTTTCTTTGCCTTCCACTTTTTCTACTTTTGTTTTTGCCTTTCTCTTGTCTTGCTGAATCCAGTCAAGTTTGCCTAAGCCCGGCTGTCTCATTGTCAGGCCAACCTTTGGCTCAGAGGCCTTATAGCTTAAAGCAACAATCCTCGCCAAACATAAATCCCCCTTCTTCAGGCTCCTTTTTGAATTTCTTCCTATCAATGCATTGCTCTTCGAGAAATTGACAAAATCATCCATTGCCTGGGATATATGAAGCATGCCCTGCATCGCCCCAATAGTTGCCAAGGCGCCAAAATTTGTTATCTCATCAACTACACAATAAACAAGTTCCTGCAGCTCTGGTTTGAAAACAAGCAGCTTAAAGGTTGTCTTGTAATATGCTGCTCCATCACCAGGTATTATCACCCCTTCTCCTATCTCCTGCACATCCAATACAGCAATAACAGAGCCAATCTCCTTGTCTATATAATCAGAATACATCTTTTCCAGCTGTTTCACTATTGCTTCTCTCGTTTCCAGCCCAAAAAGCTCGGGCTCTACCCTTATGTAATCCTCAATTTCAGTAATGTAAAACATTTCAAGATACCTCGCTGTCAGCTAAGGAAAAGGTAACGCTTTTGTCTTATTGTTAAAATTTTTGCGTTTTTAAACCTTTCTTTAAGCTCTTTGTCCATTGTTGCTATGATGCTATTAACATTGTCAAATCCAGCTAATGCATCATCGGCGCTATCCGACTCTATCTTTTTCTCGCTGATTGCCCCCTTGCTCTTGAGATTGTCAACAATCTGCAATGCGAGTTCCACTGTCTCTTTGCTCCTGCCTTTTTCTGTTTTCTGGAGGCTCCTTAATTCATCCCTGACCTGGCTCAACAAAAACAATCTGCTCTTGGGGAATATCCTCTCAATCTCTCTGGTAAAATCAAGCTTTTGTTTCGCGCAATAAACCAGAAAATTTGTGTCTAAGAAGATATCCATAAAATAAACATGCAAAATGCATTTTAAAATTTTTCTATCTAAGACATTGTCGAATTTGCGGGACTTTTAACAATCTTTATACAGAAAAAATAAACTGCTGAATTTTTTCTGTCTCCTAAAATCCCGACACTTGAAGATTTTTTGATGTCAATACTTTTTATAAAAGTCCCGACTATTTGACAGAACCTCTATCTAAATCTCAGCAAGATTTAAATATAAGATTAAGATAAGATGACTATGCAAGAAAAGGAAAATCTTCTCGATATACTGACACAGACAAGGCAGGCAATGCTGAAAAAAGATGTCTTCCTTCTTAATCAATTGAGCAACAGGACACTCCACACCGCCTCAATATATAATGACAGCGATAATATAGCGGTAGCGGTTATAGTTTATGCATTAAGCAAAATCGTTGAGAGGGAAAAATACACCAGCTATAAGGAATGGCCGAATTTTTTCAAGGAATGCATAAAGGGCATCGACAGCTCAATTGAAGCAATCAAGAATGATGACACAGAAAGATTAATCTCTTCGATAACAGGAATAAGAAAGGCGATAGAAAGATTATCTGGGCATCTTCGGGAGTATATTGAAGATGTCTTCAGGAAGGCGTCAATAAACAAGGCATCCAGAATCTACGAGCATGGAATAAGTTTGCAGCAGACATCCGAGCTGCTGGGCATAACCCTCTTTGAGCTTGCAGAATATACCGGCAAAACAGGCATTGCAGATGTTGATTTAAGCATAACCAAGCCTGTAAAGAACAGGATAAAGGACGCGGAAGAACTCTTTGAATGAAATGGAACAAAAAATCCTCGTATTTGACTCAAGCACAATAATAAGCCTGTCACTGAATAGTCTTCTCTATATACTTGAACGATTGCATGAAAAACATAATATCAGATTTATAATCACAGAGGAAGTGAAATATGAAATTGTGGAAAAGCCGCTTCAAATCAAGAGATTTGAGTTGGAGGCATTAATGATACAGGAATTGCTTGACAAAGGAGTTATTGAACTGCCAGCAGTCATTCAGATAAGCAGCAAGGAAATAAAAGAAAAAACATTTGAGATTCTCAAGGCGGCAAACCGCAGTTTCATGGCGCGGGGCGAATGGATAAAACTGCTCAGTGCTGGTGAGGGAAGCTGTTTTGCCTTAGGGGGGATTTTAAGGGAAAAGGGCATTGATTACGCATTGGCAATTGATGAAAGAACAGCCAGGATGCTAAGCGAAAAACCAGAAAACCTGCAAAAATTATTGGGAAAAAAATTGCATACGCCTGTAAAAATGCAAAGGGGCAATCTTGATATATTCTCAGATACAAGAATAATACGCTCAGCAGAGCTATGTTACATAGCATACAAGGATAATCTTATAGGGATAAGCGACGGCATTCGGCTTATAGACGCGATGCTTTATGCTGTAAAGTACAAGGGCTGCGCAATTTCCACCCAAGAAATTGAAGAAGTCAAAAAATCCTTACATAATTAGAGGCAGTTTAACTTCTGCCTATTATAAAATCAGGGACAGGCTCTGACTTGACTGAATCAATTTTTATCCACGCTTCTATGGTAATATTATCTGATATTTCCAAGCTCTGTGATTTTGAGACAGTAACTGACTCATTTGGCTTGTCAAATTCAAGCCCCTGCCCGTACTTCCCTGAAACCCATCTTGTTCCTTCGAGATTCCCGTCATTGCCCTTGCCAGAAGAATCTGTCACCTTTATCCCAGAACCCTCATTAAAATTAAGTGAAAGGATAATTGCAGGATCCTGCTGCTTCACTATGTAATTTGATAAACTCCCGTTCCCTTCCAGCCCGAGCAGCATGCCCGAAAGTTCGTGCTCATCTGGTCCTCTTGCAACAACAACACTTGCCTTGCTGTATGACTCATTATAGCATGTATACCCCGAACTTGTCTCTATCGAAAGCCGTGCATTTGTGCACGCATTGCTAACCTTTATTGAATCTTCTATCGTCGGAATTACTGCAAGTGCAATTATCACTGTTGCATTGATGACAATAAGGATGAGTATCACAGTTGCCACTAAACTGGATATTGACTTCTTTCCTTCCAATTTTCTTATTCTAGGCATTTTGGTAAGTCCTCTTTTGAAGTTATGTCGCAGATTTTTTCTTTTTTGCCAACTTTGACTATTGGGGAGACAGCCCCCCTTTCAGCAGCCGCTGCTTCTGCCTCAATAAGTGTTGCTTCATTTTGTCCCGGCAGATTTCCATAAATAATCTGTTTGTCGTACTCATACCTATTCCTTATTTCTGCTTCATCAAGAAGGCGATTATACACCCTAACCTCATCCATGGTTCCATTAAAGGCAAAATTTGTGTGCCCTATCAGATATGAAAGATTATTCTCTGCACTAATATCCCGGTCTATTATTCCAGATTTAACTAATCTGCCGTCAATAAAAATTCTTGCTTCTTTGGTTTTGTTGCTGAAGGTAACTGCAACATGATGGAATTCATCGGCTGAAATCTCGTCATTTGTAATAATTGAAAGAGGGTTATTGCTGTCAGATATCTCAAATTTCACCTTCTTTTGCCCTGAACCCTCGGGCCCTAATCCTAAAAAGAACCATTTGCCTATTGCAAAACCTCCCCAGCAGGCGATGACACACTTTCCCCCGTTGGAATATTTAAATGAAGAATTACAGCATGCAGAAGTGCCATCGCACGACCTTCCGTTATCAATCCCAGCGTAATATTCATTATTATCGTCACCGCAGCATGAAGTCTGCGCCACATCCCCTAAAGGAAGTGCCCAATGATTTGCCCCCACAACTGCCGAGCACTGCGTTGAGCCGGCATCACCGCCTTCCCATGTTCCCGCATTGCAGTATGCCTTTGCAGGTACTGTCCCGCTTGTTGAGCCAGACAAGGAACAGGCAGAATTCAAAGAACAGCTGCTGTTAGTAGTGCAGCAGGAATCATCATTCGCATCTGTTGTAAATCCTGTTGGTGCATCTGTGCCCCCAACTTTTGTATGCTTAAAATTATTGGCATCATCACCGCAACAAGCAGTTGAATCTATATCTCCCCCAATATTCCATAATCCAGTGCCAATGCAAGAATCGCAATATGCCTTTAATGCATCTGAGTCATACCACAAGCCAGAACTGCAATAAAATTGGCTTGAATAACAGGAACTGGAGGCATAACAAGTTTTATTATAAACACAATCAGTAGCAACATTGCAGCATGCTTCATCTGTAAGAAGCGTTGTGCAACTGGAACTGCAATTTCTTGACAGCCAGTATTCATTCGCATCATCGCCGCAACAACTTCCCTTCCCCGATTCAAATAACCACAAAAGGTCAAAGCATGTCTCATTTGGCGGGCATATATTATCAAAATCTGCAATTGCCCTTGAAACATTCTGATTTGGTGAGTAACCTGAATCATAATCACAGCAGGGTTTATTTGTATCTGGATTGCACGAGCCGCTTGAGCATGAGCAATTTGCCTCGCATGTCTGGGCACCTATGCACCCCCCTTGGGTATCATCGCAGGTTGCAGTGCATTTGCCCTTCCAGCAGTAATAACCGCATGTTCCTGTCGCAACACACCTGTCAACATCCCCGCTATACTTTGTTCCGCTACATTGAGGGCACCAGTCGCAATCTGTATCACCCTCGCAGGTTCCTGACGAACCATAACTCATGCAGCAGCTTGTCCCGCCAACAGTAATCTGTGTTATCTTATCCGTTCCTGACTTATAGGATTTAGCGGTATTGATAGAACAATTTACATTTTTTGCTCCAAGTGATGTGCCAACACTGCAATTAAATCTTGCCTTGCTGCCCTGCCAGTCAATGAAATTGCATAATTCATCTGCCGTATAAGTGCTATCTCTATTCTTGTCAAGATAAGCATCTATGCTGTTAATATCAGCAACACTTGATGTGCATTCTACTGTAACCATCTCACCTGGGCATTTTTCTGATGATGACAAGCCAATCGCAGTTACGCCTACTGCGCAATTGCTCTCGCCATGAGTCGGGACATTTCCTGCTGGACCCCTGTCCATTGTGTCATAATCCCACTTCCCGTTGCAGTTGTTGTCATAACCGTCATTGCAGGCAGTTTCAGTTGCCTCTGCTGATGCCCCCCAGGTGTTTGAGCCGGCATTCGTGTGGTAATTTTTGTAATTTGTTCCCTGGCATAGCTGCTGGGTGCATAAGCCGTCAGATGCCCATGTGTTTCTTGTCCAGTCACTTCCTGAATCCTGGCATCTGCTGCTTCCGCAATTCCAGTTGTCGCATGTTTCAGTCAGTGTTGCTCCTGTCGTGCATGCACAGGCATTTGTGTCGTAATCATTGCAGTTCTTTGCTGTTGAGGAATAGGAGCTTCCTGATGCAGTGTATTCAGTCAACGTATCAACAGAGCAGCTGTCTGAATAGTTTGTGCTTTGGCATAACCCTATAGAACAGGATGTGTAATCAGCAACATAGCCTGCTGTCAGGAAATTTGCCCCTCCATCAGAATCATAGCTTGTTTTTGCTGCGCAGTCCTCAATCTGCTCCCAATTTCCAGAATTGCAATTGATTCCAGCATTTCCTACACATATCTTAGAAGCTGGAGAGTAACAGATTGATGAGTAAGTACATTTGTTATTTGCATTACAGCATGAATCATCATTTGAATCAGAGGTACATCCCGAACTGCATACCCTCGTTCTTTTGTATTGATTAGAATCATCGCCACAACAAGTTGTTGCGTCTGCTTCTCCTCCCAAACTCCAAAATCCGATTCCTAATATCCCAGAGCATTGTGTTGAGCCGGCATCACCGCCTTTCCATGTCCCTAAATCGCAGTACGCCTTAGTTGGTATTGTGCCACTTGCTGAGCCGGATGCATAACATACTGTATTCTGAACACACTTATTATTTGCATTGCAGCAAGCATCATCATACGTATCTGTTGTAAATCCTGTTGGTATATCTGCCCCGCCAATTCTTGTTTTTAAATATTCATTAGCATCATCACCGCAGCATGTAGTTTGTGCTACTTCCCCACCAATATCCCATAAATCTATACCTTTGCAAGTATCACAAGCTGTTTGGCTTGCATCAGGGTCGTACCATGAACCGGCATTGCAATAATATTGGCTCGAATAACAAACACCAGAAGAATAACATGCGCTGTTATAAACACACTTATCATTTGCATTGCAGCATGCGTCATCTGCAGTAGCAGTAGTGCAGCCAGATGCACAGCTTCTATTTATCCAATACTCGCTATTATCATCCCCGCAGCAATTCCCAGAACTTGCCTCAAATAGCCAGGCGATATCATAGCAAGTCTGAGTTGGCGGGCATATATTATCAAAATTGAATATTGATTTTGAAACACTCTGGTCAGGCAGATAACCTGAATCATAATCACAGCATGGCTTGGTTGTATCTGGATTACATGAGCCGCTTGAGCATGAGCAGTTTGTTTCGCATGTTTGGGCACCTATGCATCCCCCTTGGGTATCATCGCAGGTTGCAGTGCATTTGCCCTTCCAGCAGTAATAACCGCAACTTCCAGCAGTAACACATCTATCTGCTCCTCCGCTATATTTCGTGCTGCTGCATTCAGGGCACCAGTCGCAATCTGTATCAGCATCACAAGTTCCTGATGAACCATAGCCTGAACAACAGCCAGTTCCTCCTACTGTTACTGAAGTTATCCTGTCTGCTCCTGACTTGTATGATTTTGCAGTATCAACAGAACAATTCACATTCTTGCTTCCAGTTGATGTCCCGACACTGCAGTTAAATCTTGCCTTGCTGCCCTGCCAGTCAATGAAATTGCATTTTTCGTCATTAGTATAAACGCCGTCTTTATTTTGGTCCAACCTTGCGTCTACGCTATTCACATCAGCGACGCTTGATGTGCATTCTACTGTAACCATCTCGCCCGGGCATTTTTGCGCCGAGGACAAGCCAATCGCAGTCATGCCGACTGCACAATTGCTCTCGCCGTGAGCTGGAACATTTCCTGCTGGACCCCTGTCCATTGTGTCATAATCCCACTGCCCGTTGCAGTTGTTGTCATAACCGTCATTGCATGCAGTTTCAGTTGCCTCTGCTGATGTTCCCCAGGTGTTTGAGCCTGCATTTGTGTGATAATTTTTGTAATTTGTCCCCTGGCATAGCTGCTGTGTGCATAATCCGTCAGATGCCCAGGTGTTTCTTGTCCAGTCAGAACCAGAATCCTGGCACCTGTTGCTTCCGCAATTCCAGTTGTCGCATGTTTCAGTCAGTGTTGCTCCTGTTGCGCAGACACAGGTATTTGCATCGTAATCATTACAGTTCTTCGTTGTTGAGGAATAGGAGCTTCCTGATGCAGTGTATTCAGTCAGCGTATCAACAGAGCAGCTGTCAGAATAATTTGTGCTTTGGCATATACTGCCAGAACACGATGCATAATCAGCTACATATCCTGCAGTGAGAAAATCCGCCCCCCCGTCAGAATCGTAGCTTGTCTTTGTTGCACAGTCCTCAATCTGCTCCCAATTTCCAGAATTGCAGTTTATTGCAGCAGTTCCTGCACATATTTTTGAACTTGATGTATAGCATACAGATGAATAAGTGCACTTTGTGTCTGCATTGCAGCAAGCATCATCATTAGAGTCAGAAGTGCATCCTGATGTGCATACCCTTGTCTTTTTATATTCGCCGCTATTCCTGCCGCAGCATGCAGTCGCTGACACCTCTCCCCCTATGTTCCATCTGCCTGCTCCAACACAGCCATCACAATATGTCTGCCCTGTATCTGTGCTATACCATGTTCCAGAATTGCAGTATGCAAGAGTTGAATAACAGGCAGCAGAAGAATAGCATGTAGATGAATAAACACATTTAGTGTTCGCATTGCAGCATGCATCATCTCCTGAATCAGAAGAGCACCACGAGTTGCAGCTTCTTGTTCTTTTATACTCCCCAGAATCATCAGTACAGCAGGAAGTTCCTCCGACTTCTCCTCCAATATTCCATAACCCGCTTCCAACCTTGCATGA
>Ga0209541_10006103_pt1 | contig 20734 bp, 31 predicted proteins | sample RifCSPlowO2_01_FD_184027 | JGI IMG/M metagenome (GOLD analysis project Ga0209541, IMG submission 184027) | Groundwater microbial communities from Rifle, Colorado - Rifle CSP2_plank lowO2_0.1 (SPAdes) (version 2) | ecosystem: Environmental > Aquatic > Deep subsurface > Groundwater | place... | reverse complement strand
CGGGGAGGCGTCGCTTGCCAATATGACGCCCTATATTACGTCTAAATTCAACAATTTTATTTCCAACGATTACATCCGCCCTATAATCGGCCAACCCGTTTCGTCGCTTAATTTTCGCAACTTGATGGACGAGGGAAAAATTCTCTTAATCAATCTCTCCAAGGGCAAAATCGGCGACATCAACGCCAATCTTATCGGCATGATTGTGGTTGGCAAAATTTTGATGGCGGCTTTGTCGCGCGTGGACATTCCGCAGGAAAAACGCCGCGATTTCAATCTGTTCATAGACGAATTCCAAAATTTCACCACCGACTCCATTGCCACGATTTTGTCCGAAGCCCGCAAATACCGGCTGAATTTGGTAGTGGCGCACCAATTTATCGCGCAATTGGCCGAAAAAATCCGCGACGCGGTTTTCGGCAATGTCGGCTCGCAGATAGTTTTTAGAGTCGGCGCTGATGACGCCGAATTTCTCGGCAAGCAGTTTGAACCGGTATTTTCAAAAAACGACCTTATGAATATTGATAATTTTAACGCTTACGCTAAACTTCTGGTTAACGGACAAACGACAAGACCGTTTAACATTCGCACTATTCCGTCGCCGAAGGGCAACCCCGCCGTGGCCGCCCAGATACAAAAACTCTCGCGAACTACTTACGGCCGGAATCGCCAAGAAGTGGAGACGTCTATATTACAAAGATTAAGACAATAACAATATGCTGGAAAAAATACCCGAAAAAAAAGTAGCCGGCGCGCCAAAACCCGAAGAGGTAGAGGCATTGACGGAACGGGTTCGCCGCCGCAAGAGCGGGCCGATTTCTTTTCCTCAAGAAGCGCAACCCACCGAAGAAATACTGGAATTGGAAAAACCAGCCGAGCCGGAACTTCCCGAGGTGGAATTTGAAGAAATTAAAGAAGAAAAACCGACGAAGCGACGCTACGCCGAAGGCGATCCGGTGATTTTTGATAAGGCCACTAAAGATAAGGAGTTTTTAAATTATCTGATAACTAAAGCGGAGGTCAAAAGCTCCGAATTAAATCTGGACAAACCGACGCCGCAAAATATGGAAAAAGTAGTGAAACTTTACGAGGAATTTAAAGCGGGTCAAGCTAAATAGCTGATTTTCTTTAGCCAGTATTCGTTCTCCCATTCCCAGAGTTTTTTCGCGCCCAAAAAAGCATCAAAATCCGCCTGCCAGTAGGGGAATTCTTTTAACTCAACGACGCCGCGCGGCTCGGACCATTCGTGATTATTTTCAATACACGCGCCGCGAGTGGGATTTTTGATTTTGTCGCGCCCGCCCTTGCTGCGCATTGTGGCGCCGCATCTTAAGCAACCCTTGTTTTGGTCAATTCGCAAAATCCAGCGGGTATTCAGGCCCGCCAGCAGGGGATCGCGCGTGAGAGCGTCCATATAGGCCGAGGTTTGCAGATTATAGTCCCGATAAATAGACTGGGAAGTTTTGATATCCAGAACTCCAAACTTGCCGCCGATGAGCGCTAAGGCGTCAATGGTCCCGGCGTAACGGTGTTCGGGATTGAAAATCCGTTTTTCTATGTGCGTTGAATCAACCTGTATGTTGTTTTTGTCCGCGAACTCCAAAAAAGCCTTAACGGCCGGCGCAATGGACGGGTCAATGTCGGGCTTTTCACCGATTAAAAGCTTTTCCACGGTTTCGTGTATCAACGTCCCTTCCTTCGCCGACTGTTCGGTAATGGCCTGGGCGGCGGCAAAACTCGGCGCTTCGCCGTAAAAACGCATCAGTGCCGGTTTGGATTTGATGTCCACGATTTTAGTGACACGGGGGTACCAAAAGCCGTCAATTACATAGCCGCACAAAGACTTGAACTGCTCCGCGTCGGTAAAATACATAACTCCTATTTTAGTTCGTTCGGTTGTAAAACGCCAGTTTGCCATGCTATTTTTAATACAGAACGTTTACAACTCAAGGAGAGTAAAGATGCAAAACGACGAAGTCCTGACGCTGGAAGAGTACTTGAATCTGGTTAGGGCCAATCCGAATCTGGTCAAAACCGCGCACAAGCGGGTTTATGACGCCATCATCAAAAAGGGCTATAAAACGGTTTCTGCCAAAGACGACCCGCGTCTGGCGAAAATTCTGGGCCTGAAAAACGGCGACACCGTTACCGTCTACAATCTGTTTGAGAACCACTACGGACTGGAGCGTGAAATTGAAAATATCGTGGGATATTTCCGCGCCGCCAGTTTGGGTGGGGAATCCTCAAGACTGTTTTTGTTCTTGGTGGGGCCGCCCGGTTCGGGCAAAAGCTCTATCGTACGCACGCTCTATTGGGCATTGCACGGCGAAGAGATTTACCACATTGACGGCTGTCCAATCCGCGAAGAACCGCTGAACGCGTTTCCCCGCGCTTATCGCAAGGAACTTGAAGAGAAACACAAAATCGTATTGTCCGAATGGGCGGATTTGTGCCCGGTTTGCCGGCACCGACTGAAAACCGAATTCAATTCCGACTATACAAAGTTCCGGGTTCGTAAGGATCACATCTCTATCCGCGCGAGCCGTTATTTCGCTTCAGTGGATCCGACCGACCCTATTTCGTTTGATAAAGCGAAACTTATCGGTTCGGTAACGCTCGGCGAAAAAGAGGGCGACCCGACCGCCTTTGAATTGGACGGGGCTTATCACCGCGCTAACCGCGGCCTGATTGAGTTCGTGGAGGTGTTCCGCAACGAAACGGAATTTTTGTATTCTTTACTGGAAGCTACTCAAAGCAAAACGATTGAGTCGCCGGCCGGCCGCACTGAAAAGATTTTCATTGACGTGGTAATTATCGCGCACGCCAACGAACCGAATTGGAAAAAGTTTGAGAAAAACGATGATAACGAAGCACTGGTTGACCGCCTGGTGCGAGTGGACGTAGGAAACAACGTTCGTTTGAACGAACAGATTGAGATCGTCAAGAAATTGACCCGTCCGACTTGCCATTTGGCGCCCCAAACACTGGAGACGCTGGCAATGTTTACGATTTTGACCCGCATTCAGCCGTCCGAGCAGGTCAAAGACTTGATCAGCAAGGTGTTAATCTACAACGGCGATGATACCGAAATAGACGCCCCCAGCGCCGCGGAGTTGCGAGCCGAGAGGCCGCGCGACGGCTGGATTGGAATCAGCAACCGAGATGCCGCCAAGATTCTGGAAAAAGCTATTGGCATCCGCCAGCCGGGCGAAGAGTCGTGCGTGGCTCCGCCGGACTTGTTGAAAGTAATTTCCGAATTCTGCGCCAACGCCAAGAAGCCCATTCCCGTTGAACTTATTGAAACGGTTACAGATTGGTACGCCGCTATGATCGCCACACAATTTACTTCCATCGGGAAAGACTGCCAAGACATTTGCATCCGCTATTATGAGAATTACACCGCCGCAATAATCAAACTGCTGCGGGGCGAGACGCTTTCTCCTGAAGCGGAAAACTTAGTAAATATTGTGGAGTCCAGGTTGCCCAATGACGATGGAGAAAAAAACGCTCTGCGCCAACTGATCATTGAACAAAAATTCTCTGACACTTCCTTGGCCATCAAAAGCGGCATTTATGATTATGTTGCCCAGGAAGTCATCATCCCGAAGCTGGACAAACTGATTGTCCAAGGAAACCATGAGGATTTGAACGAAAATGACCGGCTTTCACTTAAATATTTCCAGGAACACTTCAGGGCCCTTGGTTATTGCGACCGCTGCTTTAAGACGGTCGCGGAATGGCTGATAAATTCAGGGCTGTTGCAATAAACGCAATCCCTCCGATGGACATCGGAGGGATTTTTTTATATCCTGGAGGCACGTTCCTTGAAATAAAACACGCAAAGAAAGGAGGCGGCAAAATGGCCAGTTTGAGAGACCGACGCGGGGAAAAACTATCGCGCCGAATACTTGAAGATGCCAGACGTCACGAAGAAATGAAAAAGAAAGCGGCGCGGGACAACATTGAGACTTTGATTGCATCGCTGCCTACGGTCATTGGCGGCGATCGTACAAAAACGTTTAGACTTCCGATTAGAAGCCTGATTGAACCACGTTTGGTTTTCGGCTTAAAGGAAGTTGGAGCTGGCGGTATGGCAGAGGGGGATGCGGCAGGCAATGAACATATGGAGGAGATCCTAAACGAGGTTTGGCGCTTTTCCGCCCAAGAGCTATTGGACTTGATGCTTGAAGATATTGAGGTACCGAATCCCTCGGAAATTTACGAGGGCACCAAGGCAAACCGCAATAAATACCGCATCAGAGGCGTGAAAAAAAATGGCGCATTGTTTCGGCTCGCCAAACGCGAAACGGTCAAAAATAAAATCGCGCGCGACCGAATGCTAACCAAGAAGGGCCAAACGCCGCCGGAACGGTACGAAAATTCCGACAGACGTTTCCGCTACCTTAAGGCAATTCCCGATGCTGACGAGAAAGCCGTGGTGTTTCTGATTATGGACATTTCCGGTTCAATGCATAGCAGCAAACAATACATTGCTAAAGCGTTTTACTTTTGCTTAGTAGAGGTTTTGCGACGCCACTATAAAGACGTAGAGGTGGTTTTTATTTGCCACGACACCGTAGCGGCGGAGAGAACCGAAGAGGAGTTTTTCAAGGCGGGCCTTGCCGGCGGGACAGCTATGTCAGCGGGTTTGGAAAAAGCCCTGGAAATCTACAATGAGCGCTATGCCAATCGGGAACAAAGCGTCTACGTTTGGCACGCAACTGACGGCGATAATTGCAGCGAAGACAATAATAAATTGGCGGGGGCGCTAATGGCGCTTTGTGAAATAACAGAGCTGATCGGAATCTGCGAAATTAAGCCGTCTTCAGGTTTAATCGCCGATATTCCGGAGCTCCGCAATTTACAGAAGCGGTTTCCCCATTTTGTTCTCACAAGAATTTCCGACAAGAAGGAAATTCGCCTCGCTCTCATCAGTTTCTTAAACCAAAGGAGGGGGGTAGCACGATGAGCGATCTTCATAAACTGCAATACTGGCTGGATAGGGTAGAGGATTTGACCCGAGAAATGGGGTTAACATTCTACCCGCAGAAATTCATTCTTTGCAGTAAAGAAAAAATGCTGGAAAAACAGGTCCATCACGGCGGTTACTATATGTATTCGCACTGGAGTTTCGGCAAGCAATTTACGATTGACAAAATCCTTTACGAACACAAGTTCTTCTTTCTGCCTTATGAGATGGTGGTTAACACCAACCCCTGCGAAGCGTTTTTGCTTGGTGAAAACCCACTGGTTTACAACATCCTTATTGCGGCGCACGTCTATGCTCACAACGATTTCTTCCGACACAACAAGGCATTCAACGAAACCCAGCCAGAAAGGATCCAGCGTCAAATTCGGCGAGGGTGCGATCTGATTGATGGCCACGCCGAAGATCACAAAATCGGTCCGGGAAAGGTTGTCAAGCTACTAGACGCAGCCCACGCCGCGATGTTTACAAATTGCGGTCAGGGCCCGCATGTCCGCCGGGGGACTATTTTGGATTTCATCGTGGAAAACGCGCAGTCTCTGGAATCTTGGGAGCTGGACATTCTTAGATTTATCCAGACCGTCAGTGGACACCTGATGCCCCAACTACGCACGAAGGTAATGAACGAGGGCTGGGCGACGTTCTGGCATTACCAGATGTTAAGGAAATTGGAGAAGGAGATTAGGACCAAGCTTTCTTTTGATGATTACTTCCAGGCGTACCAGTTGCACCTGTCGGTTATCCGGCTCGGACAGGAAGACATAACTGTTTTGAATCCTTATAGAATCGGGTTTGCCACCTGGAGTAAGATTGCCGAGACGCACGGAGTGCCATTCGCATTCAACGTCCGCCAAAGCCAAACCGATCACGAATTCTTGCTTGACCACTTTAACGGGCAGGACTTCATATATAAGTGGTTTGTGAAACCGGGTTATGTTGATAAAATTCTGGCAAGAAGCCCCCGCATAAAGCCCTGGGACGTAATACCACCGAACGACAGAGCCGACAGGATCGCGGATTTTACAGAACTGGTCAGAAAATCTGTCTGGGGCAATGGAACCCCTAGATTCCAACTTTCCGTTAAATACATAGACAACAAACCGGCGCTTGTCATAAAACATCAGTTTGACGGCAGATTGCTGAACCAAAACCAGATTGCCGGAACGCTGAAGCTGCTAAACTATCTGTGGCGAGGGAAGATAATTCTTCAGACACGCAAACTTCATCAAGGTAAAGCCGAGCCGGCGGAATGGAAGTGCTTTGACGGAGACAAAATAATAGTCTCATAGATTACCTAGCCGCTCCATGGGGGAGAGCGGCTTTTTTATTTGATTACCTGTCGCACAAGATAGGTTTTGCGACATACAGGCTATACATAGCAAATAAAAGACCCCCATATTGGGGGTCTTTTCTCTTTTTTGTTCTTTAAAGCGCCTTCAATTGATCCTCTTTGTATTTCACAATCGCTTGAACTACCTGGGAGTTAGTCTCTAAATCCTCAATAAACAGAACCTGGTCGCGATTAATCTTCATCGCATCTTTGGGTTTATGAAGCTCCGAAACCCCCAGTTTGGCCAAACTGATGGATTGGCGCGACTCCGGCTGTGACTTACCCTGTACCGGCTGTAAAACCTCGCTAACCTGCAAATAATAGACGTCTCTGAGGTCTAAGTAGTTAGAGTTGATGTTTGACGCCTTTCCAAAATAAACCTGACCATTGGTCAAGAAAACGGCTTGGTAGCTGGGGCTGCCGGTCAACGGACCAAGCGTTAGGCCATTCTTCCACAGATAATATCCCAGCAAAGCGAGCAACACTATCGCCATCAGTAATACGAAGGTTGTTAATTTTTTCCTTGGTTTTGTGTTTTCCATATAGTAGTAATTCTAAGCCAACCAAATAGTAAAGCAAGCGGGTTGTGGATAAATGACAATTAAGGCTAGATAATGGTCAAAATTTCTGCCCCGCCATCCTTTATAGCAATCGTATGCTCAAAATGCGCGGACAGACTGCCGTCGGCGATCGCAAAGCTATCGTCCCTATTTTGGACAATCTTGGCGGTACCGGCGCTTACCATCGGCTCAATGGCAAGTACCATGCCCGGCTTCAATAAAATACCCCTCCCCCGCTCTCCTTCGTTGAAAACGCTGGGCTCTTCGTGCAACTGACGGCCCACGCCGTGACCCGTCAGGCCATCAACTACTTTAAAGCCGTGGCCAGAAACTTCGCTATTTATAGCCCAGCCTATGTCGCCCAAGTGATTTCCGGGTTTTGCTTGCTTAATGCCGGCAAACAATGCCTTTTCCGTAACCTTTATAAGTTTTTGCGCCCTGGCGGTGATTCCGCCAATGCCCGCAGTCCAGGCCGCGTCGGCGTACCAGCCGTCATAAATGACGCCGAAATCTAATTTTAAAACATCGCCGGACTTCAACCGGTAGTTGTCCGGCGTACCATGAACCACAACGTCATTAACGGAAGTGCAAATTGAATTTGGGTACGGCCTCCTAGCGCCATGTGGCTGGTAACCCAAAAATGCCGGCTCGCCGCCGGCATTTTTAATCAATTCCTCGGCTAGTTTATCAAGGCTTCTAAGGGTTTTCCCCTGTTCCGCTCGGGCCAAAACAACCTTGGCCACCGTAGCCAAAATTTTTCCGGCTTTCCGGATTTTGGTAATTTCTTCCGGGGTTTTAATCATAGTTGAAGCTTCTTTTTAAGCTCCGCAAAAACGTCAAAGGGTTTGGCGGCAGCGTTTACTTTGTTAATTTTATAACCTCGCTTTTCCAATTCGGCAACTATCGGCTTGGTGCGCTCTTCGTATTCCTTAATGCGGGTTTCAAGAACCGCCGGATTATCTACCGCCCTGGTGCGCAACTCACCGCCGCAAAGCGGGCAAGTTTTATGCTGGTGCTCATCGTTGTACAAGATGGCAGTGGCGCAAACCGAGCATACCCGCCGGTTCTTGTTGCGCTGTATGGCGACGCCGGGATCAATGTCCAACAAAACAAAAAGAGCGTTTTCTTTGCCGTACTGTTCGTCCAATATATCAACCAAGCCGCGATTTTTGTCGTCGCCGAACGCCTCAAACATTGTCCGCGGCGAACCGCTAAAAACAATGCTAAAGCCGGCTTTGGAAACATCAATGGTTTTTTCCCTCGTAACTTTCAAAACAAAACTCGGCGTAAGTAATTTGCCGCCGTCAAACAGCTTTTTCTCCTCCTGAATCATCGGATTATTTCTGTTGTCGGGGTCGTTTACTACCTGCTCCAAAAATTTTCCCGTGTCAAAATGGATAAAGTTTTTAGTCCAAGCCAAAAGATTCGCCTGCGTCCCCTTCCCTGAACCGGGCGGGCCGTAAATTACCACTGCGGGCCGTAAATTACCACTGCTTTTTTCGCCATAGGAAAATTATAGCACAAAATATATTGCGCGCTGCGCCGCTCCTTTTGCCTCTCCGAAACCCAGGCGAGCCGGTTTGCTAGGACCCTACTTTAGTCCCTCGTACTCACGCAAAGTAAGTTCTGAATCAAGCTGTTTGACGGTCTCCAGCGCCACCGAAACAACGATTAAAAGCGCGGTGCCGCCAATAGTCAGAGTCGCGACGCCAGTCAAAAGCTGGGTAATGTTAGGCAAAATTGCAATTAATCCGAGAAAGATTGCCCCGAACAAAGTAATGCGGTGAGTTAACTTGCTTAAAAATTCTCCTGACGGTTCGCCGGGGCGGATGCCCGGAATAAAACCTCCACTTTGTTGGAGATTTTTGGCAATTTCCTTCGGATTAAAAGTAATTGCGGTGTAGAAGTAAGTAAACATCACTACTAGAGCGAAATAGATAATGCTGTACAGAACCTGATTGTTCAACAATTGGTTTACGCTGTTTTGTACGCTAACCGAAAGATCGGGAGAAAAAATCGCAATTAGCTGTCCGAAAAACTGAGGGAAAAGCATAATAGAAATGGCAAAAATGATGGGGATAACGCCAGCCTGGTTGATTTTTAACGGTAAATAGCTGGCCACTCCCCCGTAAACGCGATTGCCCCGGATCCGCTTGGCATACGAAACCGGAACCCTGCGCTCGCCTTGGTTCATAAATACCACGCCGGCGATAATCACAACGCTTAAAACCGCAAAGGCAATATAAGACGTTACCTGGGCAGGATTAAAATTAACAATCGCGTTGCGAATGGCCACCGGTAAGCTACCGACAATGCCCGCAAAAATTATCAAAGAAACTCCGTTGCCGATTTTTTGCTCCGTAATAAGCTCACCAATCCAAGTCAGAACCATGGTGCCGGCCGTCACAATCAAAACATTAAGAAGCAAGCCACCCGTTGAAAGCTGGCCCAACACGCCCTGGCTGGTCAAAAGATTTAAAAATCCGTAACCCTGTAAAGCCGCAAGCGGAACTGTCAGATATCGTGAGTAACGATTGAATTTTACCCGACCGGCCGCCCCTTCCTCATAGTAAATGGCTTTTATTGACGGGAATATCATCGTCAGAAGTTGCATTATGATTGTGGCGGTGATATACGGCCCCACGCCAAGCAAGGCAATGGAAAGATTGGATAAGCCACCGCCGGAAAAAATGTTCAAGAAACCGAGAATCTGGTTGGAATTGAGAAGCTGGCTCAAACGCACCGAGTCAATGCCAGGAATCGGGATGTTGGCAAGAATCCTGAAAGCCACAAGTCCCAGCAAAACAAAAAAGATTTTTCTGCGAAGGTCAGGAATTTTAAATATTTGCAAAATTTTATTTGTCATATTAATTCACCTTGCCGCCGGCTACTTCTATTTTCGCCTTGGCTGATTTAGAAACGGGCAGACCCGAAACAGTTAGGGCCTTCTTAATTTCCCCACCGCCAAGAATCTTCATTTTTTCCCCTAAAATCTCCGCGTTGATAATTCCATCTTTGGCATATTTTTCCAAATCACCGACGTTTAAAACCCCCAGCTTGAGACTGGTTGGCTTGTTTTTAAGTCCGCGCAGTTTTGGCAAGCGTTGAATATAGTCACGCTCCGCCGGGCGCATACGCCGTCCGGCGCGGGACTTTTGCCCTTTCTGTCCCTTACCCGAAGTCGTGCCTCGTTTGCCTCCGCGTCCCACGCGAGTTTTTTTATCTTTCAACGGATGTTGCGGTTGTAGTTGATGTAATTGCATATCAAACTTTTAATTTTTTAAGCGCTTCTATTGTAGCCAACGCGTTTGTTAGTTTGTTCGGTGTACGCCCAAGACACTTGGCAGTCGCGTCTTTTACACCCGCCAACGAAAGTACAACACGAACGGCTCCCCCGGCTTTCAAACCGTGACCGTTAACCGCCGGTTTAATTTTGACGCGGGCGGCGCTGAACTTGGCCTCCACCTCGTGCGGAATCGTTCGGCCGCGCAAGGAAACCGTCATAAAATTTTTCTGAGCGTCGTGCTTGGCCTTTGAAACAGAGGCCGCGACGTCTAATCCCTTGCCGATGCCGATGCCTACCCTCCCCTTCTCGTCACCGAGCACCACGGTAGCGCGAAAACGGAATCTTTTTCCGCCCGCCACCACGCGCGTAACACGCCGAAGGTCCAACACTTTGTCTTTAAAACCTGGCGGATTTTGTTCTCTTGGTTTTCTGTTATACATACATTTATAATTTCAGCCCCGCCTCGCGAGCTCCTTCAGCAACCGCTTTTACGCGGCCGTGGTATTTATACTGCGCTCGGTTGAAAATAGCGACTTTAACACCAAGCTTTTTGGCCTTCTGAGCAAGTAATTCGCCGATGGCTTTCGCAGTAACGGTTTTTTTCTGGCTGTTTTTGGCAACCTCTCTACTGGAGGCGGCCGCCATAGTGTGCCCCTTGGCGTCATCTATCAGCTGGGCATAAGTATACTTGTTGCTGCGGAAAACGGACAGCCGTGGTTTTTCGGCAGTTCCAATAATTCGCGCACGATTGCGTTTCTGTCTTAATTCCCTGTTTAAATTTTTTCTAAAAATTTTGGTTTTCATGCTGTTGAACTACCACGTCACCGAATCACTAGGCAGCGGCCGCCCCGGTGCCTGCAACCTTTTTGCCGGCCTTGCGGCGGATCACTTCCCCGCGGTAGTGAATACCCTTTCCTTTGTACGGCTCCGGCGGCCTTATTTTTCTAATCTTGGCTGCCGCCTCACCAACAAGCGCCTTATCAATTCCGGAAATTTTAATGGCATTTTTTTCAATGGAAATCTTGATACCAGCCGGCGCATTGTACTTGACCGGATGAGTAAAACCGACTGTTAAGACCAGATTCGCCCCGTCCATCACTGCCTTAAAGCCAATGCCCTCCAATTCTAACACCTTCACAAAGCCCGCGCTGACACCTTGGACGGCATTTTTGGCCAAAGAAACGTTTGTCCCGATATTTAACCTCCCCTGTCTGACGTCTTGATTTGTCTTAAAGGACAACTTGCCATCGGTTATTTCGGCGCTCACGTAAGGCAGAATCGGCACCGAAAGCTTGCCCTCCTTGCCGGAAAATTCCAAAACCGGGCCGTTAATCTTTGCTTCTACGCCCTGGGGTATTACTAAAGGTTTTTTTGCTAATTTAGACATGTTACCAAATTTCAAATAATAGCTGTCCGCCCAATTTCTGCTTCCTGGCTTCGTGGGAAGCCATAATCCCCTTCGGGGTGGAAACTACCGCGATGCCGTATCCCTGTTTAACTTTTTTAAAATCCCTGTATCCGCCAAAAAGCCGACGTGACGGCGTGCTTAAGAATTTGACGCCGTTGATTGCGCCGCGGCCATCCTCGGCGTACTTCAACTTTACTTCAATAATGCGCTTGGGTAGCCGTCCTTTTTTGGCAACGCTTTCCACATACTTGCTTTTGCCCAAAACTTCGGCCACCGCGAAATCCATCTCCGAATAGGGCACTTTGATTAAGGCCTTCTTAGCTTGCTGGGCATTTTTAATTTGTGTTAGTAAATTTGTATACATATAGGACTTATTAGATTTATTGGTCTTATAATCACCAGCTTGATTTTTTTACACCCGGAATTTCTCCTCGGCCGGCCAACTCGCGGAAGCAAATGCGACAAATACCGAACGTGCGCATAAATCCCCTCTTGCGGCCGCAACGAAAACACCGTCTGACGATACGGGTAGAAAATTTCGGCGGTTTTTGCGAACGAGCTACGACAGATTTTTTAGCCATGTTTTTGAGCAGCTTTTTGCATTGGAATTCCAAGCTGTTTATAAAATTCGGCGGCAGCTTCGCGGCTCTTTAAATTCTTGGGAACCACGGTTATTTCCACGCCAAAGTTAGTCTTGGAATTTTCGGGAGCAATCTCCGGAAAAACCAAGTGGTCTTTAATCCCGAAAGACAGGTTGCCGCGCTGGTCAATACTTTTGGGACTGATACCGCGGAAATCTCTGACACGCGGCAAAACCACTTTGGTAACTTTGTTTAAGAATTGTATCATTCTTTTTCGGCGCAAAGTTGCCTGTAAGCCAACTACCGTGCCTTCGCGCAGTTTGAAACCGGAAATAGAGTTAATCGCGGAGCGCAATTTCGGTTTTTGGCCGGTGATACTGGAAAATTCGCTGACGATTGACGGCAATATTTTGTCGGCAAAATTCGGCTGGCCGGAAAGCCGTCCAATGCCGGTACTAACCACTATTTTCTCCAGTTGAGTTTGTTGATTTTCGGTCTTGTTCATAATATTTAAATCTCCGTATTGCACTTTTTGCACTGACGAGATTTCGTCTTGCTTTGTTCGTTGACTTTATAAGCGATACGGGTTGCTTTCTTGCAGTTAGGACAAAATAGCATAACTTTTGAAATATACAAAGGCCGCGGCAGAGTAATAATTTGCCCTTTCTCTCCCTGCTTTTTCGGACGCGAATGCTTCTTGAAAAGATTCTGCCCCTCAATTAAAACGGTATTTTCGCGCACGTTAACGCCCAAAACCTTGCCGGTCTTGCCGTTATCTTTTCCCGAAATTATTTGTACTGTGTCGCCTTTGTGTATTTTCATGTTTTTTGCCTAAAGCAGCTCTTCCGCCATTGAAGCAATGCTTTCAAAACCTTTTTCTTTTACTTCGCGCGGCAATGGCCCGAAAACGCGGGTTCCCCGCGGCTCCCTTTTGTCATCAATTAAAACCACGGCATTGTCATCAAAGCGAATGTAGGAACCGTCGCTCCGACGCATTGCCTTTCTCTGGCGGACGATAACGGCTTTAACAACGTCCTTTTTCTTGATGGCTTTGCGAGGCTCGGCAATCTGCACGGAAGCAACGATAACGTCGCCAACCTCGGCGTAGCGCCGGCGGCTGCCACCCAAAACCCTAAAGCACCGGACTGTCCTGGCCCCAGAATTATCGGCAACTTTTAAAATGGATCGTTCTTGAATCATAATTTTTAATCAACTTTGGCAATAATTTTCCAACGCTTATCTTTGGAAATCGGCCGAGTTTCTTCAATAACAACCTTGTCCCCTACTTTGTAGGCCTTATTTTCATCGTGGGCTTTGAACCTGTTTGTTACTTTGAAATATTTCAAATACTTCGGGTGTTTTTTCATATACGTGACGGCCACTACGGCAGTTTTCTGCATCTTATCGGACACCACTACCCCTTGAAGTTTTCTGTGTTTATTTTCCATGGATGAAAGTTAAAATACGCGCGATTGTTTTTTTGACCTTTTGGATTTCTTTTACGTTTTTAACCTTGCCGGCGGCTAAATCGGTCTTGAGATTCCACAAACGATCGCGATGTTCCATCAAGTTCCGCTTCAACTCCCCGACCGGCTTATTTTTTAATTGTTCCAGTTCGTTTTTTTTCATATTATTTGGAAATTACTCTTGTCCGGAGCGGCAATTTGTGGCCGGCAAGGCGCAGAGCCTCCTTGGCAATTTCCGGCTTGACGCCGTCCATTTCAAACAAAACCCTGCCCGGCTTCACCGGAAAAACGTAATGGTCCACGCTACCCTTGCCGCCTCCCATGGTGATTTCCGGGGGACGTTTAGTTATCGGTTTGTCTGGAAAAATCCTTATCCAAACCTTACCCTCTCTTTTAATAAAATTGCTGATGGTGCGCCGCGCGGCCTCTATCTGGCGGGAGTTAACCCAGGCGGCGGTTTCCGCTTTCAACCCAAAAGACCCGAAGGAAAGTTTGGTTCCTCTGGTTTCTACCAGCCGGCCGAGTGATCGGCCTTTTTGCCATTTTCTATGTTTTACTTTTTTGGGCACTAACATAAGTTTATTTTTTATCAAAAACTTCGCCTTTATAAATCCAAACCTTTATGCCTACCGTTCCGTAGGTATTAAAAGCGGTGGCTTCGCCATAATCAATATTGGCGCGCAGAGTTTGCAGAGGCAGTTTGCCCTTCGCCAGCCATTCACGGCGCGCGATTTCCGCGCCATCCAAGCGGCCGGAAAGCTTGATTTTTATGCCTTGAACCTCCTTGGGATTGCCCATTGCGTTTTCAATGTATCGCTTCATGGTCCGGCGAAATGGCAAGCGTTTTTCCAAATCCCAAGCCAGAGACTGGGCAGTGTATTGGGCAGAAATTTCCGAACGGCGCAATTCCTCCACGTTCAAGCTCACAGAAAATTTGGCGGTTTGTTTGCGTTTTTTAAAAAGATTTTGGAGGCTCGTTTCAATCGCTTTGGTTAAATCTTCTATGCCCTTGCCGCCGCGTCCGATTACCAGACCCGGACGAGCAGCTTTAATCATAATTCGGAACGTATTATCGCCACTTCGCTCTATTTCAACGCGAACAATGCCAGCCATTCCGATCTTTTGCTTGATTATTTTGCGAATCAAACAATCTTCTTCTAGGGGGTTTTTAAAATTTTTCGTCTTGGGAATCCAACGAGATATCCAATTATTGACGATGCCCAGGCGATATGAAAATGGTCTAATTTTTTGTCCCATGGTGTCTAAGTAGCGCTAGACTGCTTGGCGCCGGAATAATCTTCGGAAGAATCCGCCCTTTTCTTTAGGAGTCACTTTCTTGGTTTCTTCCGCTTTTGGCCGAACGCGCTCTTTTTTGGTTTTAGTTTTTTTGACGGGCGGGTTTATGACGAAACGATCTTTGAAAGCGCCCTCGGCTTCTTGAAGAACCACGGATACGTGGCTCATTTTTTTGTGAATCGGAGTTGCCCGGCCTTGGGCACGGGGCAAGATGCGCTTAAGCATGGGCCCCGGATTAACTCTGATATCAGAAATGAAAAGCCGCGCGGCATCCAGCTTGTTATTGCGGGCATTGGCCACGGCGGAACGGAGCAATTTCAAAAGCGGCTTAGCCGAACGCTGAACTCTCAACAAAAGCTGGGCCTCGGCCTCCCTGATGGAAAGACCTCTGATAGTATTAGCAATTAAACGCACCTTGCGGGGCGAGATTTTAAGATAATTAAGTTGTGCCAATTGCTGTTTCATAAGAAGTTTGTAGCTTTATTTTTTAGTTTCAGTTGATGTTTTAGCCGCCTGCGCTTTCTGCGTTTCGGCTACCTGTTGAGCCGCCTCCAATTCGCGCTGCATTTTACCGCCGTGTTTAACGAATTTGCGGGTCAGCGCAAACTCTCCAAGCCGATGGCCAACCATTTCTTCTTTAATTAAAACTTCAATGAAATTTTTTCCGTTGTGAATGCCAAAAACAAAACCAACCATTTCCGGCGCGATGGACGAATCGCGCGCCCAGGTTTTTATAACGGTTCTGTCGCCCACCTTTAACTTAGCCACTTTTTTAAGAAGCTTTTCGTACACGTATGGGCCTTTTTTTGAACTTCTGCTCATGGTGACTATAAATACAATATCCTTTATCGAACTTTTGGACGACGTTTAATGATAAACACGCTTGACCATTTCTTCGCGTGGCGAGTCTTATGACCGCCCGTCACTTTGCCCCACATCGTCTTGGGGCGCTTCGTACCTCGCGGCTGGGCGCCTTCACCGCCGCCGTACGGATGGTCTACCGGATTCATCGCGGAACCGCGAACGGTCGGACGGATGCCCAACCAGCGGGACCGGCCCGCCTTTCCGATATTCACTAGATTATAGTCAGGATTTGAAACTTGTCCAATGGAGGCCCAGGCCTCTGAAGACACTTTCCGCACTTCTTTAGAAGACATACGGAGGTCGGTCAAGCCGGCCTCGTGAGCCAAAATCTCGGCGTAAGAGCCTGCGGAACGCGCCAAACGGCCTCCGCCGCCGGAACGAAGCTCAACGTTATGGATGAAAGAGCCAATCGGTATATTTTTAATTTTTAAACGATTGCCGGGTTTAAGCGGCGCCCGCTCGGCAGTCATAATTTCATCCCCCACTTTCATATCTTTAGGCGTTAGAATGTAGCGGCGCTCGCCATCTTTATAACAAACTAAGGAAATAAAAGCGGAGCGATACGGATCGTACTCAATTGTTTCCACGCGGGCCGGAACGTTAATTTTATTTTGAATAAAATCCACCATCCGATAAGTTTTTTTGTTACCGCTTCCCTGGTGGCGCACCGTAATCACGCCGCGGTTATTACGGCCAGAATTGGAGCGAACTTTGGAAGTCAGCGCTTTGTGCGGCTTGGTAGCGGTCAAAATCTTGGCATAGTTGATGCCGCTCATTTGCCTCCTTGACGCGCTGGTCGGTTTGTATTGTTTAATAGTAAGCATGTTTGTTAGTGCGGCAAAATATCCAACTTTTGCCCCTTCTTTAGGGTAACCACCGCCTTTTTATAACTCGGGCGTTCGCTGATGTAACGGCCGGTTCGGCGGGGTTTCGGGGGAATGTTGATTACGTTTATGTCCATAATATTAACTTTATAGATGGCCTCCAACGCTTTTTTAATTTCCGGCGCGGCGGCTTTTTTGTCAACCAAAAAAACATACTTGCCCAAAGTGCTTGATTGGGTCGCTTTTTCGCTAATTAACGGATGTTTGATGACAAATTTGTTCATTGTGGTTTTTTATTTGATTTCCGCTACCGCCTGTTTATCAATCAAAACATTTTTGTATTTGAGCAGGTCTTCCACATTCAGGGAAGCGCCGTGAAGGCTCTTGACTCGCGGAATGTTGCGGGCGGCGCGGCTTATCAATTTATTGTCGGTCGCGGCAACCAGCAAGGCCGGAAGGAAAATTTTGATCGCCGAGAAAAGCAGTTTTGTTTTTGGCGCCTCAAGCTTGAGCGAATCAACAATTTTCAGGCCGCCATCCGAAAGCTTTTTTGAAAGAACCGAAAATATGGCCGCGCGCATCATCTTTTTGTTAACTTTCTGGGAATAATCGCGGTCTTTTACCGGACCGTGGGTAACACCGCCGCCCCTCCAAATCGGAGATCGGATTGAACCGTGCCGGGCGCGACCGGTATGCTTTTGCTTCCAGGGCTTTATGCCGCCGCCACGAACTTCACCCCGGTTTTTCGTGTGCGCCCAGGGATGGCGCCGGTTGGCCGCTTGCGCAAGCATCACTTGGTGAACCAAATCCGGATTCCAATCGCGGGCAAAAATTTTGTCGGACAACTCAATGTCCCCCACTTTTTCTCCTTTTAAGTTGTAGACCTGGGTTTTCATTTTGATATTTCAATTCTGCCGCCTTTATTCCCCGGAACGGCGCCATTTAAAAATAAAATTTTGCCGTCGGCGTTAATATCCACCACCATAAGGTTTTTTATAGTTACGCGATCCACTCCCATATGTCCGGCCATTCTCCTGCCCGGAATGACGCGCTGGGGGCTGGTATTGCCGATGGAACCTGGGCCTCGATGGCGGTTTTTTTGGCCGTGAGTGGCCGGACCGCCGTGAAAACCGTGGCGCTTCACCACGCCTTGAAATCCATGCCCCTTGGTAATTCCGCTGACCTTGACCAAGTCGCCGGCTTTGAAAACGGATAAATCGCCGTCTTCCATTTTAATCGGCGTCACCGGAAAAGCCTTGTCATCCTTGAACAGATGATCCATTTTTAATTTTTTACCAATCAATTTAATCATGTTTTAAAAAAAACAGCCGCTAAATCGCAGTTGTTTTTTATGCGAACACTAGCCAGACAATGTTACACCATTTTAATCTCAATGTCTACCCCCGAAGGAAGATTGAGTTGAGACAACGATTCAACAATGGACTGACTAGGATTTAAAATATCTATCAGTCGCTTATGAATACGCAGTTCAAACTGCTCCCGAGAGTCTTTGTCTATAAACGTGGAACGATTCACGGTATATTTTTTGATCTCGGTTGGCAAAGGAATGGGGCCTACCACCTGGGCATCATGCCGCTTGGCGGTATCCACAATTTGGCGCGCGGAATTATCAATCAGCTTATTATCGTAAGCTTTAATCCGTAGCCGCAACTTCTCGTGCTCTACTTCCTTGGTTTTTGGCATTATTTAATGATCTTAGTCACTACTCCCGCGCCCACGGTCTTGCCGCCTTCGCGAATAGCGAAGCGCTGCTTTTCTTCCAGGGCAACTGGAGCAATGAGCTTAACGGATAGATTAACGGTGTCGCCAGGCATAACCATTTCCGTGCCCGTAGGTAAGGTCACGTCGCCGGTTACGTCAGTAGTGCGGATATAAAATTGCGGCTTGTAGCCCTTAAAAAACGGGGTGTGGCGGCCGCCTTCCTCTTTGCTCAAGACATACACTTCGGCGTCAAATTCCGTGTGCGGATTAACGCTGCCCGGTTTGGCAAGCACCTGTCCGCGCTCCACGTCTTCTTTTTTCAGACCGCGAAGCAGAACACCAACGTTATCGCCGGCCTGGCCTTCGTCCAACAATTTATTGAACATTTCAATGCCGGTAACAACTGTCTTTTGAGTCGGCTTCAAACCGATGACATCCACTTCCTCGTTGATTTTTACCTTTCCCCTCTCAACGCGTCCGGTAACAACCGTTCCGCGGCCTTCAATGGAGAAAATGTCTTCAATCGGCATCAAGAACGGCTTACTGATGTCTCTGGCCGGATCGGGTATGAATTCGTCCAAAGCTTTTATTAAATCCAGAATCGGCTTAGCGGCTGGGTCATCAACAGACTTGGCCTCCAACGCCTTCAAAGCGGAACCGCGAATAATCGGAGTGGTGTCACCCGGAAATTCATATTTTTTAAGAAGCTCACGGACTTCAGATTCAACCAAGTCAATCAATTCCGGATCGTCCACCGTGTCGCATTTATTTAGGAAAACAACGAGGGCCGGCACGCCGACTTGGCGGGCGAGCAAAATGTGTTCCCGAGTTTGAGGCATCGGGCCGTCAGCGGCAGAAACAACCAAAACCGCGCCATCCATCTGGGCGGCGCCGGTAATCATGTTCTTGATGTAATCGGCGTGACCGGGGGCGTCTATGTGCGCGTAATGGCGCTTATCGGATTCGTATTCCGAATGGTGTAAGGCGATGGTTATGCCTCGGGCTTTTTCCTCCGGTGCATTATCAATATCATCAACTTTTTCCTCTTTCTTGGCCCAACCCTTCAAAAACAGGATGTGCGTTATCGCCGCCGTTAAGGTGGTCTTGCCATGATCGACGTGTCCGATCGTACCGACGTTTACGTGAGGTTTTGTTCTTACGAACTTTTCTTTTTCTGCCATAGATTTATAATTTTTTAATTTTTATATTGTTTTAGACGACTTTTTTATATTAATAGCAATAATACGATTTTATACGGATTCGGCCAATTATGTCAAGGGTTGTGCTTGTTAATAAATCCCCACACCAAACGAGGATTTGTATTGCACGAAGTGATCCTCGTTATGGTGTGGGGATAAAAACAGGGCTCTTTAAAGCCCTATTTGAATCTTATGCTCCTCTTTCTCGCGCCGGCAAACTGACACAGCTCATTCCAGGATTGGCCCCAGTCAGCCAGACACACATAGCGGCCCACAGCGGAACCGTCAAGATACAAAGCATAGCGCCGCTCGCTTCTGCTGTAACTCACAATATTGGCGCCAAGCACAACAATCGGCCGCTCAATCTGCAAGTCGGGATGTTGGGCCGCGAGAGTCAGCGCCTCCCTGATGTCCAGTTGCCGCCACCGCTTCTTCGCCATTTCCTGAAACGCGATTTCGGTGAGGGTTCTGGGACCGAAAGAAAAAAGCTTAATAAAAACTTTTTCTTTCCTGCCGGGCTGAACCTGAAACGAAAAATTCTTTGAATTGATTGCTGCCGGCCGGCTATTAAACTTCGCTTCTCTCAAAAGCCGTTTAAGAGTTTTTCCGTAATCCACTTCAATATCCACGCGCCTGGAACTCAAAACACCCACGGCTGTCTCCATCAAAAAACTACTGCTATTAAATCACAAAACAGCGGAAATATCAAGCGGGGCTTTAAGTAACGTGCTCACCCCTTCGCAAAGTTTCCTCGAACCCCCTCCCCCAAGAATGTCTTTGAGGGAAAGTGGCGGAGGGGCGCTCCCTCAAATTATTTTTTTCCTTCTTTTACCAGCTCGGCGATGTTGCCGGGAACTTCTTCGTAGTGATCAAATTCCATAGTAAAGCTTCCCCTGCCCTGAGTCATTGAGCGGAGCTTGGTGGCATAGCCGAACATTTCCGAAAGCGGAACTTTGGCGTCAATTACTTTAATGTTGACGCGGTCGTTCATTGCCTCAATTCTGCCGCGCTTGGAACTCAAGTCGCCGGTCACGTCGCCCAGGAAATCTGGCGGGGTCAAAACCTGTATCCCCATAATGGGCTCAAGCAGAATCGGCTTGGCACGCTTCGCTCCCTCTTGAAACGCCATGGATCCGGCGATTTTGAAAGCCGCTTCCGAAGAGTCAACTTCGTGGAAAGAACCGTCGTAAACGGTGACCATCACGTCAATC
>Ga0209541_10006100_pt1 | contig 20746 bp, 17 predicted proteins | sample RifCSPlowO2_01_FD_184027 | JGI IMG/M metagenome (GOLD analysis project Ga0209541, IMG submission 184027) | Groundwater microbial communities from Rifle, Colorado - Rifle CSP2_plank lowO2_0.1 (SPAdes) (version 2) | ecosystem: Environmental > Aquatic > Deep subsurface > Groundwater | place... | reverse complement strand
CGAAGCGCGCAAAAAAATTTTTGAAAATCATCTACTTTAAACGAAATATTAAACATTTCACATGACTATGTGCCTAATGTCGCCATTGAATCATTTAGAAAAGAATTATCAAAACTATACAACAAATAACATTATAAGTTATGGCTTGACTTTATGATATACTGGTCTTTTAGTTTGTTATTATAACTTGTTATCATCTCTCCTATTAGGCCTATGGAAAAGAATTGCATCCCTATTACAATAAGAAGTATTGCCAAGAACAGCAAAGGCCTGTTCCCAATAACACTGTTATTTGCATATTTTATGTACAGCAAATAAAGCCCGCACAAAAACCCTATGAGTGATGAAACAAATCCGATCATCCCGAAGAAATGAAGCGGCCTTTTTGTATAAGTCATCAAGTATTTGACAGTTATAAGGTCAAAAATTCCATTAAAAATCCTTTTCATGCCATACTTGCTTTTTCCATATAACCTCTTCCTGTGATTCACTTTTATTTCTTTTATATTATACCCCTTGCCATGCGCTATTATTGGTATATACCTGTATAAGCCCCCGTAAATATTAATGCCTCTTACGACATAATTTTTCATTATCCTGAAATTGCAGTCAGAATCATGCAGTTTTATGCCGGTTAGGAATCTTACAAGCGCATTGAATATTTTTGATGGTATTTTTTTGTCAAGTTTATCTGTTCTGTTATGCCTCCATCCAACAACAACATCACATTCTTTTGCAGCATCTATCAGCTTTGGTATCTCGCAAGGGTCATCCTGGAGGTCGCCATCCATCGTTATTACCATCTCTCCTTTAGCCTGATTAAACCCTGCCATCAATGCAGCAGCCTTTTGGAAGTTTTTTGTGAATTGTATGATTTTCAAGCTTTTTTCATTTTTGCTTATTTTTTTCAGGTTTTCAAAAGTATTGTCATTGGAGCCGTCATCAACAAATATTATCTCATATTTCTTATTAAGCCTCTCAAGAACTTGTTTTAACTCCCTATGCAGGTGAATAACATTATCTCCTTCATTGTAAACAGGTATAACAACTGATATGTCCATGGAAATTAAATGAAAACATAAATTTTTAAACTTATCCAAACCTTTTAGCCATAGCTCTTTTGCCAATGCTTTGCCACAATCAGCAGCTCTTCAGCATACTAGAAAATATTATATATCTCATTATTTTTTGATATTCATGGGCATCATACGCTTCATCAAAAACAAGCTATACAATCTCATTAAGCTGTACAGGTTTTCGCTTGTAGAAAAACTAGTAACTCCAGATGGCAAAACTTTGTTGGACATTGGCTGCCAAGACATTTCTGTTTACAACAGTTTAAAAAACAGCTATAGCATCACGCTTGCAGACTTCTTTCCAAGCAATAAACTGATAAAAAAGGAGGATGTGCAGAACCTAAGCTTCAAGAACAAGTCATTTGACATAGTCCTTTGCCAGGAGGTGTTGGAGCATGTTGAAAATCCTGTAAAGGCAATACATGAATTAAAAAGGATAACAAAAAAGCAGCTTATAATTTCTGTTCCAAATGAGCCATTCTTTACACTTTTTAGGTTCATGGTATGGGAAAAGGAGCATCTATGGGCAATAGCGCCAAGCCTTTTAAAAATTTATCTTGGCAAGCCTGTATATGAAAATAAGATATTCTTCCATAGATATTATGTAGCTGTTTGGAGATTTGACAAGTGAAATTTTGTTAGTATTCTCCATCAAATTCTTTCTTGAAAAACCTCTTGTAAGTGTATTTGTGCCCATAATACAAAAATATCAGTCCCCCTACAACCAATGATGGCACAAAAGTTAGAACCCTGTATAGGATTACTATTTTTACAACAGTTCCGCCATCTATGCCTATGCCTAAAAGCAAGCCGCCCATGGTAATATCTTTAACGCCCAGTCCTGCTGGCAGAAAAGATAATCTTCCAAGTATGTAAGATATCCAGTATATTGTAAATATGTTAAAATAACTTATACTTATATTGAAAAAGCTCAAAGGCAATGCCATGAAAATAGGCAGGAAAAGCATTTGCAGGATTGTTAGGCCTGCTATCAAGATCATGAACCACTTGTTGCTGAAATATGAAGGGATGCTTGCAATGAAATTATTTATTGCGTCTTCATTCAATCCAAATTTTATGGCAATCTTCTTGATCCTGTTTGGCAAGAATCTTTTTAGGATTAATAATCTAGGTATAAACCATTTATACTTGTAGCTTATTATGGCAATACAAACTACAAATACGACAACTATCGCTATTTTATATATTATGTTGTTGAATAATACATCTTCTCCAATCAGCATCAGTAATATTGGCAGCATTATGACCTGCCATGATATGCTGAAGAAATTTTCTAACCCCACAGCAAATACGCTTTTAACCAATGGTATGCCTCCCATCATTCTTGTAATCAAGGGCTTTCCAAATATTGCACCTGTCTTTAATGGTGCAAAAAGTCCTATAAATTGTGACATGTACAAGATTAAGAAAGAATTTATAATTTTCAAATCTTCTTTTTGCATGTATAATATCAATTTGTATGATATAGCACTTATGAGACTAGTAGCTATATTAATTATTACAGCTAATATGAAATATATCAAAGGCAGGCTGTTTAACGAACTGCTTATACTGCTGAAATTCATCAGACAATTATTATAAACATCATATTTAAATATTTGCAAGTTGAGCTTAAATCTATGCAAGACCCAAACCCCTCATTAAGGCTAATAGCCAAAAGCAGCATGATAATATTTATCGGCGTTTTATTGTCAAAGATATTCAGTTATATTTACAGGATAATCATCTCCAGGCTTGGGCCAAGTGATTATGGCACATTGTCAATAGGGCTTGCAATTTTTGGCATTCTTGGCGGATTAACAATGCTCGGTACTGAAACAGGCCTTGTAAAATTCATTTCTAGCTATGATCAAAGAAAAGACCAGATAAAAGGGGTAATATATGATTCTATCAGGTTTGTTTTCCCTTTGTCTGTTATGCTTTCAATATTGCTGTTTATATTTGCAGATTACATAGCCATTGGATTTTTTAGAAATGAGAATCTTGGCATATTGCTAAAAATATTGGCAATATTTGTCCCGATAAATGCCTTGAGAAAGATTTTTTTGAATTCTTTGATAGGTTTTAAAAAGCCGCAATATGAAACCATAGCAAAGGCCATAACAGAAAACTTGTCTAAAGTAATAATTACAGCAATTTTGATGTTGCTTGGCTACCAGCTTGCTGGCGCAATAATTGGTTATGTGCTTAGCATATTGGTGAGCCTAATCATAGCATATTATTTTTTGCGATACAAAACATTTAATTTTTTTGATAAAGGCGTAAAAGAAGCATATTCAACAAAAGAATTCTATGATTATTCTTTGCCCTTGCTGCTAAGCATAATAGTTTTTATCTTGATTTTATGGACAGACACATTGCTGCTTGGTTATTTCAGGAATGCTGCAGAAGTAGGCATATATAATGCCGCAATGCCTACCGCGCAATTGCTTTTTATCTTTCCCAATGCATTGATGGTGATATTTCTGCCTGTAATAAGCAGAATAAAGGAATTGAAAAGCATGGAATTTGCTAAAATATTCAAGACTGTGACAAAATGGATAATTTTGATCAACATAATACCATTGGCATTGTTCTTGATCTATTCAAAGCAGATACTGAACATAGTTTTTGGGCAGGCATATGTGCAAGGCAGCATGACATTGGTTATATTATCCATTGGATTCTTCTTGAGCTACTCTGTACTGGCATCTAACAATGTTTTGCTTGCCCTGAATAGAACAAAATTAGTTTTTTTAAACAATTTGATAGCAGCGGCAATAAATGTCTTGCTTAATATAATTCTTATACCAAGATATGGAATTGTCGGTGCAGCAACAGCAACATCAATTTCTTTCATTATAATGGCTATATTAATGTTTTCTGAAGCATATTATCTTACCAGGATATTTCCATTCAACCTTAATGCTTTGAAAATAATCTTATCGATAATAATCCCAGTAATTATAATTAATAAGATAGTTTTGATGTATAAGATAAACACAATTCAAAGCATGATCATTACCTCTGTAATATTGCTGGTTTTATATTCTGCTCTTTTGATTATGACGAAAGCATTGGAAAAAGAAGATTACTTGATCTTAAACAGCCTGTATAAGAAGATAGGACTGCGAATAAACTTTGTAGATGATTTGTTCAAAAGATTGGAATAATTGACATCTCCTCTGGCATCTTTGATAAAAAATAGTTGGTTTTCTGCTTATTTTAATCCATCAGTAACTTGGCAGTTATGATTATTGCAAGAATAAAGCCAATCAAGCTCGTATACAGGCCTGCTTTGTATGATAAAGGCCTATAAACAAATTCAATGCTGTGTTTTCCTTCATCAACATAAATTCCTTTTAATATGTAATCAGTATTATACAACTTAACTTCCTTGCCATCAACATATGCCTTCCATCCAGGATAGTTGACATCGTTTAATACTACAAACCCTTCATCTGCAAATTCTTCTTCTATCAGGACTTTATTCTGCGTATAATTTGCAATATTTAATCCCTTGTAATCTCCTTTGCCAAGAGTGCTCACTTCACTTTCATTACCCTCTATTATGGCATAGACTTTTGGATTAAATTTAGCATCAGCAATCATCCTAAGAGTTTCCTCTTTGTTTTCAGAATATTCTATCTTTGGAACAAAAAATGCCCTGGCCAGATAATTTTTATTTTTGTACAAATTTGCCCCATTGTAGTTTAGAACAAATTCAAACATATTTTCATCTAGTTCTTTCGTGCTTACAACATATTTTATATTAAGCAAGTCTATCATTTTTGTGTATTTAACTTCCTGTATAGGTATGCATGCATCAGCCTTTATTTCACAATTGCCATACAGGCAAGAATATTCTGCATACTTCTTCAAGAATATTGCATCACATCCGCTTGCCAGCTGTATGTTATTATATGTTGCCAGATATTGCGGCAGATTGTCCTTGGATTGGTAGTTTCTCAAGGACAAAACTCGAAATATTTCATTATCATTCTTTATTGCATCTATAATTGGGCTTGTCGCAAACTTTTCTTCAAACTTTCCAGGCGCAACAAACTTGCTTGAAAATATGAACAGCTCGAAGACCAATATTAATAGCAGCAGGAGTTTAAGGTGTTTTGCTCTCATCATGCTTTCCAGCCAAAAGTAAAAAGCTAAAAGTATGCTGCTAGTAATGATTAAGAATATCCCGATAGAACTGATTATATTCTTGAATATGCTTGGAATTAAGTTTAAGAAGTAATCAAGGCTAAGGTTGTTTCTGGTTATTCGAGAAGCACTAATGTTTTTTTCATAGAGATTTTTAACCAAGTCATTTCCAAATCTTATTACCTGCTCGCTGTACAAATAAGCTATTAATGTAAAAATAGCGGCAATAATTAAAATTAACCCTATAGCAAGAATTATCTTTCTCAAGATCTTCTTTTTTTCTTCATCCAGCTCTGTAATTCTGTCAAGGCTGAATCCGCTTATCACTGCTGCCGAAAAAACAAAGAATACCATCATCCTGACTGGCGCCCTAAATGAATTAAACAATGGCAGGCTGTAAAATATGCTGTAAAATGGTGTATATTTTCCCAGACTAAACAACAAGGAAAAAGCAGCTATTATTGAAAATATTGTTGCATATTTGTTTTTTCTTATGAAAAACAATGCTATAATTAGCAACATCAGGGTAACCAATCCGATATATATGTATTGTTCTGTAAAGCTGGAATTCTTCCAAAAACCCCAGTATAGATTTCCTCTGCCATAAAATTCTGGAACTAAAAAAGTTATCATTGCATATCCTGGCAATGAATGCATTGTAGCTATGTCATAACTTAATCCAGTGTCCCTTATTGAATATTTGCTGTACTCCAGCATGGGAATTAATTGAACTGCCCCGATTACCATGCCTATTATTGCGGCAAGTGCAAATATGCATGTTGTTCTTAAAATAAATTTTCTTTCATATAACAGCCTTAAGGCAATATACAAGAACAAGACAAAGCAGCTATACAAGAAAATTTGAGGTCCGCTGCCAAGTATCTGCACCCCGAAAAGTAATCCAATAAGCAACCCAAAAACAGCCCTCTTTTCCAGTATCAATCTTTCTGTTAAATAAAGCAGCAGAGGGAACCAGATTAATGCATTTATGAAGGATGCTATTCCAGACCATAATACAACAATGCCGCTAAAAACAAATATTACAACAGAAAAAAACGATGAAAACTTGCTGATCTTAATCAGTCTGAGGTACATATAAAAAAAAATGCCCATTAAAAACAAATTAATTGCCATCATGTAAGGATGCACCACGTGAAATGGCAAAAAATAAAATACAATGCTTAATGGATAAAACATTGTTGTTAGCGGGCTTCCGATTAAAGGCGTTCCAGAGAATACATCTGCATTCCATAATATTAGCTCGTTGTTATTTCTTAAGTCTTCATTTATTTGGCCTTCCCATAACGAAGTCATCCTAAGCAGATCAGCATTGATTGTTGCAGAATTTTGCGGGTCGAATATTACTTTGTTGAAGAATAAAGCTATCAAAATTAAAAATGCAATAATGCCGATAATGGTTTCTCTCTTCATTTTTTAGCATAAACAACAAAGCTTGCCCCTTGCCCAAGCATAGATTCAAAATATGTCCATGGTATTGATATCAAAATTAAAAATGGCAGCAATATAAATGTTGCCAGGAAACTGTATAAAAACCTTGCTATGCTAACCGTCCTTCTATAGCCCCTTTTCAGTATATTATACAAAAAATTAAATTCACAGCCAATTGAATTCAAGAATCCCTGTACGAATCCGAAGGGATTGTATTCTATTGAATAATGATTGAACCCTTTTGCAGCAAAGCCGTTTTTTTTCAGCAGCAATGATATGGTGTTTGGAGAATAATGCGCTGCATGCCTTGGAATGTCTAGATGGAAGGTATTTTTGCCAAACAATGAAAACTGTACAGATTTTATGTTGGGAACAGATAGTATCAAGACTCCATTTTTTTTAAGCAGCTTGCTTAGCTGTTCCAATGTTTTGTTTGGCTCGTACAAATGCTCCAAAACATGCCATAGAGTTATTACATCGAATTGTTTATTGGTTTTGTAAAACTCATTTTCATCCATTATATTTATTCCAAGTTTTTTGCTGCTTATTTTCCTGCCTTCTTGAGAGAATTCAACACCATTAACATTCCAGCCATTTTGCTTCATCTTGAGCAAAAAATCACCATTGCCGCAGCCATAATCTAATATTGAACCTATATTTCTTTTAGGTATCTTGCTAAGCCTTGAAGCCATTATTATCTTGTTCATTATGCTGTTGCTTATATTGTTCTGTGCATAATAGCCGCTGCCATAATATTTTGCTATATCTTTCTTGCTTGGCATATTGCCAACAAAAACCATCCCGCAATTTACACATCTGACAAGGTCAAATATTTCTTTTGTTTTTATATCCCTTGGATCTTTGTCCCTTGTTCTTAATATAAGCACATTTTTTTCGCTGTTGCATAAAAGGCAGTTTGCCATGTCTTTGCTTTGCTGTAAAGAATTAAAAAGGTTTCTAAAACATCATTTGTTGCTTTAGAAGGTATCTTTTAACCCAGAGGTAAACACTCCGATTAATTCTAATTAGCTTCATTTTGGTTCGGGTAGATGCTTATTCCTCTAATTCATAATGCATAAAAGTATCTAATTTTGTGCATTATAAGATATTTACTACCAGGCAGTCTTCAGCATTATCTTTAAGTGTTCAAATAGCATGCCATTTTTTAAATCGCTTACAAATCTGTGCCATAGATAAGACGGCCTGAAATAAAACTCCCTGTAGAATTTCTTGTAATATCTTTCAATTATGTCCCAATTAAGATTTTCATGATTGTACAATTCTCTTGCAGGCGTGTACATGTTGAACTTATTCCAGTCATCGCTAAGCATAAGACCCTTGCTTAGGTATTCATTATACAGCTCAGTTGCAGGCAATGGAATTGTTATTGTAACTTTAGCCATGTCCAGATCCAATGATTTTGCAAAATTAATTGTGTCTTGCATAGTCTTTTCTGTTTCACCTGGCAGTCCTATCATGAATGAGCCCCATGCCTCTATGCCAACCTTGTTTGCCATTTTTACAGCAGTTCTTACCTGTTCAAGATTTATGTTTTTCTTTATTCTTTTCAATATCTCTTGATTTCCTGATTCTATCCCAAAAAATAATCTATAGCAGCCAGCATCTTTCATCTTTCTAAGCAAGTTTTCATTTACCTTATCAACCCTTATTCCAGTCAATGCAACCCAAGGCATATTTATTTTCCTTTTTATCATTTCATCGCATATTTTTTCAGCTCTTTCCATGTCCATTGTAAAGCAGTCATCAGCAACATGAAATTCCTTGAAGCCGAATTTTTTCAGATGCTCTACTTCGTGTATAACTCTTGCAAGAGATTTTGTTCTGAATGTTCGTTGGAATATAGACTTAGTGCAGTAGACACAACCATAAGAACATCCGCGTGAGGAATCCAACCATCCGACAGGGCTGTTTCTGGCAACGAATTTAGGAACAACACTTTTTTTAACATCAAACAAATGCCATGCAGGCAATGGCAGTTCATCAAGATTTTCAATCAATGGCCTTCTTTCATTTATTTCAACCTTGCCATTATCATCTTTGTAAACAATGCCTTTTATTTTTTTAAGGTCTATTCCATTCAAAACATCAACAATAGTCAGGTCACCCTCTCCAACTACCCCTATGTCAAACCTGCTTTTCTCCAATGATTCCTTTGGATACCCTGAAACATGAGGCCCCCCTACAACAGCAAGTATTTCGCTGTTTATTGATTTTGCAAGCTCAGCAATCTCAATAGCCTTGTTAAATAACGGAGTACTCGCAGTAACACCAATCACATCTGGCTTGTATTCATTTAATTTTTCTTTTAATGCATTGCCAGGGTTTAAGAAATTTCCAAGGTCTATGACATTTGCATCATGACCTGCCTTTAATATGCTTGCAGCAATCGTTGCCAGTGTCAAGCTTGCGCTATTTGGAACAACTTCCTTTACCTTTGCATCCTTGTAAAAATCCCTGTCAGACGGCTCTACAAGAAGCACTTTCTTTTTCAATTTATTCCTGTTCATTTTTCGTATATGCGCTGCAATATGTATCTCTTACACGTCCAAAACCAAGGCATGAGTTGCATCTGTTCTTTATATGTTCAATCTCAAATATATCATAAACTATTCTCCAGCCGCATTCATTTTCATTCTTGTCTCTAAGGATTGCCTCAAGTTTTTTAATGGTTATTTCCATATTTTTCATAAGCTTTTCACCCTGTATTTCAAAACTAACCCTATCATCTGCCAGCCAAGTTTAAATGCCTTCCAAAAGCTTCCTGTTACAGAACTTTTTCCAATTCTCTTTCTGTAATTTAATGGCACTTCTATGAATTTAGACTTGCTTAATATTATGAGCATTATCATCTCTGGGCCAAAATGGCTCTTGCCCACTGTAAATTTTTCCTTTATCCTTTCATAAACTTTTCTCTTTACAAGCCTCATGGTGCAGCCGGCATCTGTAAGCTGGCTTGTGTTGAACAGCAATTCCATCAATTTTGCTATGAAAAAATTGCCATATTTTAAGAATAAACCCATGTTTGCACCATGGCCTATCAATGAAGTGGATGTTCTTGTCCCGAAAACAACATCAAAATCATCTGAATATGACAGCAGCTTCAAGACATCATTGCCGACAAAAGTTCCATCCGGCTCAGACATTATTATTATTTCTCCAGTCGATTCTTTCAATGCCCTTTGATATCCAAAGCCATAGCCTTGTTTTTCCTCGTGGAATAACTTTGCTTTTGTTTTTTTTACCTCTTCATCAGTGCCTTCTACAGCATTGTTATTTACAACAATAATTTCATCAACATATCCAGTATTGAAAAATTCTTCTATGCTTTCCTTTATTGATTCTTTTTCATTGTATGTTGAAAATACAACTGATACTTTTTTGCCCTTCCACATATTTACCTCATATTCCTCTTCATGTTCAATAAAAACTCCAGCAAATAAATTTCTAATGGTATAAATGTCGCCTTTTTGTTCAGCCTGTAATCTTCAAGCTTTTTCAGTAAGCCGAGCATTTTTCTTCTTTTATCGCTTGAATTTATGTAAACAAGCAGCGCTATTATTCTTTGGTATTTTTCCATTTTTTTAATTTCATTTTTGCTTAAAAAAGGCAGATTATAAGTCATTCTTGAGTATTTTGCCCAATCCAGCACATCTCTTGGCGGATTCCAGCCCATTTCTATGCATGTCCCATAAAGTTCGGTTCCAGGGTATGGATTCAAGAATTTTGGCCCATCTATGTCAATTTTGTAATCATTTACAAGCATATGTATGAAATCCAATGTTGCATTCCTGTCATCTTCATTCTCTCCAGGTATTCCTGTCATGAATGCGCATGTTATTTCTATTCCATTATCTCTTGCAATCTTGACAGCTTTTTCTATGCTGCTTGTTTTTATATCTTTTTTCAATATGCCTAAAACCTTGTCGCTCCCTGATTCGGCTCCGATATAAAGCCTTTTGCACTTGGTATTTGCTAAATACCTTACAAAATCTTCTTCAAAATAATCCGCCCTTATTTCAGCAGACCAGGGCAGGTTCAGCTTGTTGACAATATCCAATGCCCTTTTTTTGTTCACAGCGAAATTGTCAGAATAGAAAGCAACGCTTCTTATCTCGTGTTTTTTTCTCAATTCATTGACCATGTTCACAACGAAATCAGCAGAATGCGCCCTCCACATCCTCTTGTTGAAAGAAACATTGTAGCAATAGCTGCACCTTGATGGGCATCCCCTTGATTCTATCAATACAAGCTCTTTTGTTTTGCCTAGATATCTCTCAACATCAACCAGGTCCCATCTCGGTTCATATTCATCAAGGTCTTTTATGAAATTATTTTGTTCATTTATGATTGCCTTTTCATTTTTCTTAAAAACCAGCCCATTTATTTTTTCAAAGCTTTTTCCATTGGCAATTGCGTCAGCCAGCTCTGGCATAGCTATTTCTCCCTCACCAACAACTATGAAATCTATAAAGTCATTTTTTATAGTCTCTTCTGCAGTTAAGGATGCATGGACTCCACCCCAGACAATTATATTTTTGTTGATGTCTTTTAATTTTTTGCTTAGCTCATAGATGTATTTTAATCTTGGGCTTGTTTTTGTGGTAAATCCGACCATCAATGCATCACTTGACTCATCAATTATCCTCTCAAAAACTTGTTCAGAAGCATAATCATGTATTATTTTTGGGTTGTATCCTTTTTTTATTAGTGCATCAGCTATGTACATGAGCCCAAATGGCGGATACAGCCTTGGAGCATCAGGCGTTTCAATGCATACCAGCAGTATTTTTTTCATCTTTATTTTCCTCATATATATCGTTTATTTCTTTTGCTATGCATTTAATATCATATTTTTTGGATTCCCTTAAGGCGTTAATCCCCATCATTTTTCTTTTCAATGGCTTGCTTACCAGCAAGTCTATTGCATCCCCCCAATCATTTTGCTTGTTTATGTCAATTAAATATCCGAATTCATCTTTTATTATGCTGTTTAATCCGCCTGTATTTGCAGCAATGATTGGCTTGCCTGCAGCCATTGCCTCTATGGCTACCCTGCTAAAAGGTTCTTCCCATAGCGATGGTATCAAAACTATGTCAAGCTCATTATAAACAGTTATCATGTCCTCATAGCTTACTTGTCCGTTAAAGATTACCATTTCTTTGAATTTTATGAATTCTTTTTCAATAGCATTTCTAAGCTCCCCATCTCCAGTTATGATGAACTTTGCTTTTTTATGCACTCTTAATACATCTTTTATTATTCCAGTGATCTTTTGCAATCCCTTGTTGTAGCTCAGGCTTCCTATATAACCGATGTTGGTGTCACGAAGATTGTGCTCTGGCCTGGATTTAATATTTTTGAACATGCTTAAGTCTATGCCATTAGGAATTATTTTTGCATCATCTATGCCTATCATTTTAAGCTTGCCATCAACAGCATTGCTTATGGCTATTTTTGAATCAGCAGCTTTCAGTATGCCATGGCATTTTTTCAAGTATTCTAATTTGTACGAATTCCAGAATAATCTTAATCCGCTATAGCAATCCCTTAGATTTTTAATGTCGCAATTCTCGCATCTTGTCATATTTGGCTTTAACAAGCTGCTTCTTGGGCAACAGAACCAATAATCCCTGTAATGAGTAACGGATTTTATATTGTTTTTTTTGGCAGCCATTATTGCAGCAATGGCTGTTTTGCTGTCATGGCTGTGTATTATGTCTATTTTTTCTTCTTTTATTATTTTTGAAAAGAATCCTGCCATGTATCTATTTTGTAGGTTAAGATTTGGCAGGTATCTTATGTTCTTGTTGAACTTGTATGTTTTAAATCCATTGTATTCATCTGTGGATGCTATTAATATGTTGTGCTTATTTCTAATTTCTCTTGCTAGCAAGCTCATGCTAACCTCTGCTCCGGCCTTTCCAAGTCCATAATATGCTGTATAAAGTATGTTCATCTTGATAATGCCTTGATTGCCCTGAATAAGAATCTTGGATTTAAAAAAAATGAATTGCCATATTCTTTTTTATATCTCCAGATTCTTGCTTCCATCCTGTGTTTTCTCCATATTGAATCAACCTGAGTTTTTGTAAATTTATTGTCTATTATTCCTATTCCATCATAAACACTGTTCCATGAGTCATCTTTTATTATTCCCAATTCCCTGCCTTTCTTGTATATTGGAGTGTCAGGATATGGTATGCATACCACACCGTCGCCGATTACATCCGGCTCAATCTCTTTGCAGGTCTCAAAGCTTTTTTCTTGTGCCTTATCGCTGTCTTTTGGCAGCCCAACCATGTAAGTAAGCACTGTTTTTATTCCAATATCTTTCGTTATTTTTATTGCGTCTCTTACCTTTTCCAATGTAATGCCCTTGTTCAAGTTATTCAGCACTTCTTCATCTGCAGTTTCAAGTCCATAAGCTATGAATTTGCAGCCAGCATCTTTCATCTTTCTGAGCATTTCTTCGTCAACAGATGTTACTCTTGTAGTGCATCCCCATTCTATTTTTATCCTATTTTCAACAATAAGGCTGCATATCTCAGAAATTCTTTTCTTTTCAAGGCAGAACTCAAGATCTTGAAAATAAATGCTTTTTACATCGAACTTGTCTTGCAGCAATTTTAGCTCTTCAACAACAAGCTTTGGACTTCTTGTCCTGTATCCCTTGCCATACATTTCCCTGAAGCAAAACTTGCATCCAAAAGGGCAATTTCTGGATGTTATTACTATTGAAAAATTCTTGTTCTTAAGCATAGGATGCTCATACTTGTCCATCTCCAGTAAGTTATATGCAGGAATTGGCAGCTTGTCCAAGTCTTCAGCAAAAATTCCCATGCTGTTTATTGCAAGCTCCTTGCCATTCTTGTAGCAAAGGCCGGTTTTTACTTTTTCAGGGTTTTTTATGCTCTCAACAAGCTCCATGAAAGTAATCTCTGGCTCGCCCCTTATTACAAAATCAACATTATCATAGCTTAGCAATTCTCTTGGCCTTACAGTGCCATGCGGCCCTATTACAGCAATTTTTGAATCAGGATAAGCCTTTTTTATTTCATCTATTGTTTCAATGGCATCACTGTAGTCTAAATTAGGGCATTGCCACCTGTCAAAACCAGCTGTTGCAACGACAAACAAATCTGAATGTTCTATGTGATATTTAATGTTTTCAGGTTTTATTCTTGATACAAAAGCATCTATTATTTTGACATGATGGCCTTTTTCCAGCAGCAATGAAGCCAATATCGCAAGGTCCAATGGCTGCCTTGGCCTGTCAAACTCATGCAGGTATGGCTCATTAAACCTGCTCCTTAAAAATGGCTTTATAAGTGTTATTTTCATGGATGAAACCCCTTTCAGAATATATTTAAATTTATTGTTCCAATAAAATGCTATGGAATATGTAAGAGAACGAGCATTGGCATTTTTAAGGGTTGTGGTATGGTGCTTTGATTACCTGATTTACATAATATTTAATCCATTTAAGTTCAAGCCCCTGCCAAAAGATATAAAAAAAATACTGATCATAGAAATAAAATATATTGGAGACGTAATAGCAACAACCCCCTCAATACATGCCATAAAAAATGCATACAAGTCTGCTGAAATCGACATTGTTGTTCCAGAAGTAATGAACAGTTTATTGAAAAATAATCCTGACATAAGCAGCATCTTGACATTTGACAACAAGACCTTTTCTGAAAATCTTGCAATGATTAAAAACAAGTATGATCTTTCAATAATATTCCATAACGGCACGTTTAAAACCTCATTGTTGTTGTTTCTGGCCAGGATACGATTCAGGATAGGCTGCACAAAAGTAGGTATAACCGAAGGCAAAGGTTACTTCCTGCATAGAAATACAAAACCTACTTTTAAATTGAAGCACAAGATATATGACAATCTCGATGTGATAAAAACAATAAATATTAGCCTAAAGGATGCAAAGCTTCATCTTTTCACAGATAAGTTCTCTGACAAGAAAATAAACAGATTACTGGAAAAAAATAAGATTGGAAAAAAAGGCAATTTGATAATCATCCATCCAAGCCCGCAGCACAAAAGCCATGAATGGTTTCAAGATAGATTTGCAGGGCTGTCAGACATATTGGTTGAAAGATACAAGGCATGTATTGTTTTCTCTGGCGCAAAAAAAGATTTTGATTACAATGAAAAAATAATAAAGTTGATGAAAAAAAAGGCATTAAATCTTGCAGGAACCTCTTTGCCTGAATTTGTTTCCCTTGTCAACAGGTCAAAGCTGGTTATATCCGTTGATACTGGCGCCATGCATGTTTCAGCTGCATTAAACAAGCCGACCATATCTTTATTTGGTGCTGGCAATCCTAAAATATGGAAGCCATATTGCAGCAAGTCATATGTTATATTTAAAGAATATTCAGCGCATACATCCTGCATGAGGCATAATTGTTACCTCAAGGACAAAAGATATATGGAATGCATGAAGTCAATAAGTATAAATGATGTTTTAAAACAGATTAAGGAAATATTATGATAAAACAAGAATACACCATAAAAAGTTCAATCGCATGGCCATATTTCTGGTCAAAAAAGCTTAAAATATTCAGAAATGGGGATTATCTGGGCTATATCAGGTATCATGCAAAAAAACATGGAGCAAAAAATACTGTTTCATTGGATTGGATAGAGCTAATAGGACACCCGCTTGCAGCAAAAACACTATACCAATATTTTGAAAAATTAATGAAATGGAAAGGCCACAGAAGAATAGAAGCATTATGCCATGGTTATTCATTGAAGATTGCCTTTAAGATAGGTTATATTCCTGACAATCGTGTTAGAAATGATTTGGATACTTCTTTGGAATCAGTCATCAAGAAGCTTGATGATTATTAATCCAAAAATTCCTTGTTCTTTATTTTTGTGGGAAGGTAAACATCTGATATGAAGCTTATGCCCTTTGCGCTTAATGCCTGTATTTCTGCCTTAGCGCCAAAATCTTTCATCATTTTAAGCTGCCTCAGCCATTCCTTGTTGTCTTTGAACCATTCATATTCTGATACTTGTTTCATTCTTGCTAAGTCCTGATCATTAAGCTTGATCAGATGTTTTTTCAGGTCATATTTTGTAATATCATCAGCTGTTATGCCTAAAAATTTAATTCCTGGTATTGTTAATTTCTCAGAAGCATGCGCCAAGGCGATTGAGCCGTATTTTATTACAGAATATATGTAAAATCCCCAGCAATCAAAATCAGTCATTACATAAATAGGCAGTTCATATTCCTCGTATAATCTTTGCAGCAGCCTTCTAATGCCTCTTGTTGTTTGACCTTGTGAAGTTACCAGTATGCAATTATTCTTCTGCCAGAATTTATCTTCATTTAATCTTTCATATATCGCTGCTTTCTCCATGTATAATACATATTTTGCATTTGTTTTTTTAAAAGATAATTCATCTGTTATAGATGGTATGGAATAACCCCCCCTGCCTAATTTGGAACAGTCTATTGTATCTCCATTGTCTTCCAGTATGATGCTGCCGACCATGCTGCCCATCTTGTTGGCAGAAACATGCAGTTGTTCCCTTGATAATCCAGTAATAACTTCCAGGTCTTCTATGGCTTTGTCAGTTTCAATTTGTTCATCCGCCATGTTGACATTCGTTCCAGGTATGGTCCTTTTGACCATATAGAATACCCCTCTCAAATGTTCATGTTTTCCTGATTCAATTAATTCTCTTTTGATAACAGAAGCAACTTCTATGGTTTGCAGGAATTTTTTTGCATGAGCCACATTAAAGAAACTTCTGCTTCCAAGTTTGTTGCCTAGCTTAAGTGTCTTTGTTTTTTTATCATAAACAATATTGCTAAGGTTCCTGAGCGGGAAGACTATCTCAGGATTTTTGCCTTTCTCTATTTGATTAACTATTCTTGCTCCAAGCTCTTTCAATGCCTTTTTTTGGTCATTCTTGGAAATACTCATTTAGCACCATCCAATGTTTTTTGCTTTTCGCCATATGCAACATTCTCTCCTTTTATCTCTATATCCTTGGCTTCATTTACTTCGGCCAGCAAATCTTTTAATCCTTTCTTGAGTATTTTTTCCAGCTTCTCTTGTATCTCTGTTTTTTTCTCTCCGCTTAATATGCTTAATGAATCTGCAAGTTCAGGTATGTATTTTTCAAATAGATTTACGCGCTCTTGCTGTTCTCTGGCCCTTACATTTTTTCTTATGTAAGAAGCAACTTGCCTTCCTGTCTCTTGCAATGCAAGCTTCATTTCTTTTATTATTTCTGGATAATGTGCAATTGCTTCCTTGGCTTCGCTTGTGAAAGGCACCCAGACGCTAGCCATGTGCACGACCAAAACAATGGGGCCGACTGGTATGCTGTCCTTGCTTTGGGATATATTATAATTTTTCCATGCAGTATCAATGACAGATTCTGTTGTAGCGCATGCCCCCTGCTGGTACAGCAGCGGAACTCTGTTTGCAAACCTCATTATCTTTATTTGTTCATCCTTTGGAAGATTTCCACCAAATGCAATTGCTGCCTCGATCTGAAATGGCATCCCCCTGTAAACCGATGGCGGTCTTGTAACAGCGCAATAAAATTCAGCGCTAACTTCTTTCTTCAGCCCCCTGATTAACGCATCTTCGCCCAATGGGCTTAGGCAGTCAGTTGGCGGTGCTATTATCTTTGCATTTTTTATTGCATTGTACAATGATTCTGCTTCATCCCTTGCTATTGTATTCGGCCTTGCCCTGGGATTTATTTTTGCCATTTCACAGATTTCACCTGCCACGCCCTGGCTTATCCTGCAAAAGTCACTCTGCAAGAAGCCAGATATGGAGCTGGAACCAGTTGATTGCATCATTCTTATCAGCACTCCAAGCTCAATACCATGAGGATGTGGTTTTATCTCCTTTGCTTCCTTCGGAAGTTCATTAACTGCCCTTAAATATGTTAAAGTTTCGCCTTCAGGTGTTTTGTATGTTATCTGTGCATGGGGATTTATCAGGGCAACCTCCTTTACATATTCATCAACGCTTTGCTTTCCTTTTTGGTATATTCCTTGCAGCTCTACTTCTACTTTGATTCCTTGGTTTTTTTCCCATTGAACAATTTTATCCTGGCTGATTATTGGCTCGTTTTTCTGCGTATCCATATGTATCTCATAATAATGCGCATCATATTTGGCGCCTATTTTTGAGGTTACCTGCATTCCTTTTCCAGTTGTTAATTGGCCGTACAATAACACCGCAGAAATTCCAATTCCCTGCTGACCGCGACTCTGCCTGTATTTATGAAACTTGCTGCCGTACAGCAGCTTGCCAAATATTTTTGGTATCTGCTCTTTTACAATGCCCGGCCCATTATCTTCTACAATGACCTTAAATCTGTCTTCTTTTTCTTTTACTTGCTGCAATTCTATTTTTATGTCAGGCAATATTCCTGCTTCCTGTGCTGCATCAAGTGAATTATCAACAGCCTCCTTGACAGCCATAAGCAATGCTTTTCTTGGGTTGTCAAAGCCAAGCAAGTGCCTGTTCTTTGCAAAGAATTCGCTGACAGATATCTCTCGCTGATTCTGGGCTAATTCGTGTGCCTTTGTTTTTTCAATTGCCATATATCATATGCCTTGAAAATTACTAGTTAATAAAATTATTTATTTTGAATTAAATAGAAGATTTCGTTCTCAACTTCAAAAACAACCGGATTCTTTGCCAATTTTTTAAACCAGCTTAAACGTTTTGTTCCAAGTTCCTTTCCAGATAACGTTTTCTTTGGGAAGCTCACGATTATATATTTTGAATTTATATGCTCCAGTATTTTTTTGCTTATGTTTCTTTCAATTGCCTCCAGGGAATCAAGTGCCTTGAAAACAAAGCAGACATCTGTTTTTGGAAAATCTTGCTGTTCAATCAAGTTCATCTTTATTGCAGTGCCATTTATGTGCATTATTTCAAAATAATCTTTCAAAAAATCGCAATCCTCCTGCGTGAGCTCCATGGCAACATATTTCACATTTGTTATTCCCATAAATATGATGCTCATTGGATTCAATCCAGATGCAATATCCAATATGCTTATTGGCTTGCCAGTAATCTCGAATATTCTTTTATATATTTCACAATAATAAGGAAGTCTTTCCCTTGTTGATTTATGCGTCAAAAGCAGTTGTTTATGAACTTCTTCCAATTCATTTTGCGGGGCATTAGCCTTAACAAGAATTTCCAGCTCTGCAATCAGCTTTTTTCTTTTGTTTATGTCTATGTTAAAGGCACCATGAATTTCACGGAGAATTTTCCTTATGTCTTTCACCAGTATTTTTAATTCTCTTGATTTGTCTAGCCTCGGATGAGAAATGATCTTTGCCCAGATGCCATTATTCTTTGATATGTATTTGTCCAATAAATCTTCTATGAATTTGCTGTCTATTCCAGACAATTCCTTCTTGTGTTTTATTGTATCAATGACGAAATCTTTTGTTTCCATAAGATTTATATACTAATTTTCGCTTATAATTGTTTTGATGAAAGATTATCTAATTATATTAAGCTCTATAATCTTATTAGTTCTTCTTGCATTATTGGCATTAAATTATGATAATATTACAGGTAATGCTGTCTCAGAAAATGTTTGCTATCCCTATAGCAGGTACCAATTCCAGGCATTTAATGAGAATGAAAACCCTTATGGCGGCATTAGTGTTGCAATTGCAGATGTAAATCTGGACGGCTTTGATGAGATAATAGCTGGCTCTGGAAAAAAGGGAAATTCTATTGTTAAGGTTTATTCCATTTTAGGAAAGGAAATTCTTAAATTTAACGCCTTTAATGATAATGAAAATCCAAGCGGAATTATAAATTTGGCTGCCGGTGACGTTGATGGAGATAACCTAGATGACATTGTTGTTGGAACTGGCGACTTGGGAATGTCCCTGATAAAGGTATTTGATCATGATGGCCAGGAAATTGAATTGATAAATGCATTTGACTCCAATGAAAATCCATTTGGCCAGGTAAGTATAGCTGTTGGCGACTTGGATATGGATGGGAAAAAGGAAATTATTGCAGGAGCAGGCAGGGGAAGCAGGTCCAAGATAAACATATTCAACAACAAGGGCGAATTGGTAAAAAGATTTAATGCATTCTACTCAAAAAATACAGGAGCAGAAGTTTATGTTTCTGTTGGTGATGTTATTGGAGATAATAAAAACGAGATAATCGTCGGCAGCGGCGAAACTGGAAATTCCAAGATAGGCATCTTTGACGGCAATGGCAACAAAATAAAAGAATTTGATGCAATTAAATCAAATGATGGCGTTGTGCATGTTTCTGCTGGTGACGTTGTCCTCGGAGACAAGGATGAAATAATAGCTGGCTCTGGAAAGCAAAGCAATATATTGGTTGTTTACGATTCTGATGGAAATGTTTTGTATAAATTACAGCCTTTCTTAAATAATAACGAAGATGGGGTTGTCTTTGTGGCTGCTGCCAACCTGATAAACAGTAACAAAGATGAAATAATATCTGGAACTGGAGAAACCGGAAGCTCTTATGTTGACATAAGCGAAATAAGATGTGGTGTTGACGTGGATTGTGTTGATGATGACAATGATGGCTCTTGTTATGAAAGAGATTGCCTTGATATAAACAGGCTGGTATATCCCGGGGCAATAGAGTTATGTGACAAGCTTGATAATGATTGCGATGAAAATATCGATGAAAATTGCGGCAATTGCATACCTATGCAGGAGATGTGCGATGGCAGGGACAATGATTGCAACGGCATAGTTGATGAAGGCTGCGATAAGATTGTTGCTCCAGCAAATAAATGCAAAGATGGCTTGAAGGAAGATGAAACTGATTGTTTGGATTGCGGCAATGATTGTGGGGAAATAGAAATATGCGGCAATGGCATATGCCTGGATGGTGAAAATAGTGAAAACTGCCCAGGGGATTGTGAAAAGAAAACCAGCTCAAACTTGAACGTTGAACCTGTTGTAGTAAAGCCAAGCAATGCAAATTACTTGTTAGCAGGAATTGTTTTAATA
>Ga0209541_10006099_pt1 | contig 20751 bp, 21 predicted proteins | sample RifCSPlowO2_01_FD_184027 | JGI IMG/M metagenome (GOLD analysis project Ga0209541, IMG submission 184027) | Groundwater microbial communities from Rifle, Colorado - Rifle CSP2_plank lowO2_0.1 (SPAdes) (version 2) | ecosystem: Environmental > Aquatic > Deep subsurface > Groundwater | place... | reverse complement strand
CCTGGTGCAACAAATTCTAAAGAGTTTCCATAGTTGGAGAACTTAGATTTGGTTAAATTTTGATCTATAGAACCAACGCTACAAACTGCATTATATACAGCAGGATAAGTGATGATTTGAGTACCATCATTTCCTGAGGCGGCAATTAGTAGAATTCCATGTGAATAAGCATTCTGAATTGCTTCGTCTAGAAATAAAGAGTTTTCATTGCCTCCAAAGCTCATTAAAACAATGTTTATCTTATTATCAACAGCCCAGTTTATTCCTTCTATAACATCGCTAACATAACCTTCTCCTTTATTGTTTAAGACTTTTACTGAGTATATTTCTGCGTCTTCTAATGGTAAGCCCGTATCTGAGGATTTTAGTATTTGAGAGATATAAGTTCCATGTCCATTATCATCTGAGGCATTGCTGTCCTCATTAACAAAGTCATAACCAGAGGCTATATTATTGTTGTTAGATCCAGTATCTAATATTACAATTTTTACTCCTTTGCCGGTTTCTTTTATTTGAGAAAAGTCTAAGCCAATAATTTTAAAATTCCAAGGATTATCTTCGCCTAATGATTTGACAATATAGTCTGGTTCTATGTAAATAATCGATCCTTCATTCTTTAAACTTTTTTCATCTACATTCCAAATAACTAAATTTTTTGGTTTTGAAATACTTAACCTTGCAGAAGCTATTTGCTTTATTGAGTCACTTACTGGGTCTTTTATTTCCTCAACAATCTTATTTTTCAGAGAGGTATTTAAATTAGTATCATTTGAGACTTTTACAATATATCTATCAGATTTTGTATTTGGTGAAGCTGCAACTAATGACAGAAAGAGTAGAGCCAAAAAAATAAATACCCCTATTGAATTTTTGTCTTTTATCATTTTAAATTTCCTTTAGAGCACTCTCCAAAGTATAAATAAGATTACTAGTATTAGGATAATTATCCAGAGATATTTCATTATCTTCCATTTTTTACCCAGAAAGTACAATATCCCAATTATAACTATTGAAACTACAACAAGTATTATAAATGCAAGAAAAAAAGCATTTGTATCTAATACCATAATTATACACGCTCCTTTATCCTCTTATTTTCCATGACTTTCTTAACAAGTACTCTTATTTAAGCTTTTCTCACCTACATACTATATATTGTGTTACTACTCAATATTCTTAATAGAAAAACGTTTAGTGTAAGGACAATTAAATTTTAATTGAATCAGGATATCCCAAATTAAATTCTTTGTTATGCGTAAACCAATGCCCCAAAGCTTTATCTGCTATCTCTAAACTAATGGTATCTTTTGTGGATTTTGTTTCTATATGGTGCTTTCTTTCAAAAGGAAGATTTAATATATTTTTTAGAGTATCTAAAAACTTTTGTTCCTCAACTCTTTTGGATTTAAAATCCCCACAATCTAATTCAATTAAGATATTGTCTCCGGGTTTACAATTTTTTAATATCGCCGGTTTTATATTCTCTGCAATTTTTTTCGGTACTTCTTGCTGATAATATGCTTTTTCTGTATCTGCTTGGCCATATATCATTTGATTATAGTTTCTAGGATTATACTTGTGTTCAAAAAATAGAAAGTTCTTTTTGGTTATACCATCTTTATTAAATAGATTATTTAATTGGATAGCTTGGTTATGGCCAATTTTATCATGGTCTTTAAATGTCTTTTTTGGGAGGATTTTTCTTAATTCATTGATTAAGATAGATGCTTTATAATCCGGCAGTATGATACATGACGAATACCTAACATCTTTGCATGTATCAATACCGATTAATAAATTTGCCATTGGAACCTCCTTTTAATTATTCTCTATTTTACAGGAAGACTAGAAGTATAAGAGGTCTTCCAAACACCAACCTCTTTTAATAACATTGAAATATAATATCTCATATTTTAAAAAGATTGTTATACTCAAGAATTAATAATATTCTACATCTCTTCCATTACTTCAATTCCAAGAAGATAGAGTGATTTTTTAATCGTGTTTTGAAAAGCGCGCACTAAGTGCGCGCGGAACATTTCATATTCACATCCAACAACTTTGCAAGAATGATAAAACTCGTTAAATGTCTGCGCTAACTGGAAGGAATAATTTGCAATTATACTCGGATTTAGTGTTTCTCCTGCTTTTTGCACAATTTCAGGAAACTCATTTATTTTTTTTGCAAGTGCAATTTCCTGTTCATTTGGCGCGGGAATGTCAAAGTGTTTTGTGTTTTTTTTCACATTTTTAAGTATGCTCGAAGCTCTTGCATAGCTGTACTGAAGATAAGGTCCAGAATCTCCTTCAAAACTCAAACTCTGCTCCCATGAAAAAACTATATTCTTATTATTGTCATTTTTAAGCATTGCATATTTTATTGCACCTACTGCAATTTTCAGAGCATCGCCCTTTGTCTTTCTCTTTTTTATTTCTTTTTCTGCTTTTTGTTCAGCTTCTTTTAAAAATTCTTCAAGCAATACCAATTCACCTTTTCGTGTTGACATTTTCCTTTTTTCACCATCTTCATTTATAAGTACAAACGAATAATGCACGACTTTTGGAGAGCCGCTTCCAAGAATCTTCAATGCTTCGCTTATCTGCTCAAAATAAAGTTTCTGGTCTTCGCCAAGAATAATTATATTCTCTCCTTTTTTCATTTTTTCAAGCGTGTATGCAATATCTCTTAGTCCATAAAGTCCTGTCCTGTTGCTTCGCGCAAGAACAAAAAAAGGTGCTTTCATTTTTCTTTCAACAGGCGTGCCTTTTTGGTTTAAAACAATTCTTCCTTCATCATCTTTGAACAACTTGCTGGTTTTTTCAAGCTTTTTTAAAACATCTTCTGACTTTTTTCCAGAATACATTGACTCGTAGTCAAAATAATCAAATGCAATTCCAAATTTATTAAAAATCTCTTTCTGCCCGTCAATGCATATTTTGACAATTCTATGGAATTTTTCAACTGTTTTCTTGTCATTATTCTCGAATTTTTCAAGCATCTCAAAAACTTTTTTTTCAAGTTTAGGGTTATCTGCAATTTGCTTTGATGCCTTTACATATTTCTCAAGCATATTCTCGAATCTGTCTTTTGGAGAAAAATTCATTGCAAGAATTGCAACCTGCTTGCTTACATCATTGACATAATAATGAGTTTCAACTTTGTTTCCTAGAAATCTTAGAGTGCGCGCAATTGAGTCTCCGATAATGGAATTGCGCGCCCTGCCGACATGAGGCGAGGCATTTGGATTTATGCTTGTATGCTCTAAAAGTATTTTTCTTTTTTCACTGCCCTTTCCAAAATTATCATCAACTGCCCTTGCAATTATTTCTTTAATAAACTCTTTTTTATCAATAAAAAAATTGAGGTATGCGCCGTTGCATTCAATTCGTTCAACACCCTTAATCTTTAATTTTGAAAGCTCTCTCGCAAACTCTGTTGCAATTTCAACAGGCGGTTTTCTGAGTGTCTTGGAAAGAACAAAGCACGGAAAAGCATAATCTCCCATTTCTGTATTTGGAGGTATTTCAACAAATTTTTCAACTTCCTCTTTTTTCAACTTCAATAATTTTGACAGGCAGTCAATAATCGGCTGTTTCATTTTAATATGAAAATAAGATTATTAATAAAGGTTGTGTGGAAGGCATAGAGAGTGATATGCAAAATAAAAAGGAAAGTAAAAGAGGTTAATAATGGAAATTTAAGAGATGTTAGCAAAATAAAAATTATCTATCCTCTTTTCTTCTTCACTGGCTCGTCTGAGTGGAAAATAATGAAAAACATTCTTAAAATAAATTCCAGTGCAATGATTGCCCCAAGATAGACAAAAATATAAGGTATGAGTGATGGAATCTCCTTTATGTTTGCAAGTATGTCCTCAACACTGAAAAATCCAGGAGTCATCATTGCAATTGCGAGAATATTCAAGGGGATGAGCTTTGCAATTTCTTTAGCCAAGTCCTGCCTGTAATAAGCCATGATTCTTACTGCACCAATAAAAATTGCTGAAACAAGAATTATATTTGAAATTGTATGTGCTTTTGCAAGAATGAGCAAAAGCACTGCCATTACAAAAAACCAGAAGAACACAACTATTGGAAGAATAATTATGTATTCTATAACAAAAAGAATAAGCGCAAAAACTTTGGTTTCAACAGGATGCTCTGAAGAATTATACTGCGCGAGGTTCAACTCTAATAAATCTCTTTTAGCCAGAAATTTATAAAATCTCCAGATAAAAATTATGTAAAGAAGAACAAGCGCGAGAAATAAAAAATATGCCTGATAGACTTTTGGAAATACTGGCTCTATAAAATTGCTTATGCTCTGAAAAAAGTTTATGCCTGAAACAAATAAATTATCCATCTGCCCTCATTTATATAGGAATAATAGAAACAGGGGTTTTAATTGTTTTGCTTTGCGCGAAGCGCACGATTGTCAATTGGCGCGCCCTGCGGGGCGTGCCTGATAATTTGGCTCGCTTCGCTCACCTGTTTTATTTTTCAAATCTCTTATCCGTTTGCATATTGGTTTTCAGGAATTTAATTTATATTAATAAGGAAAGTAAGTTAATGAAAAAAGAAATCTGAAATTAAAAGATGTAAAGTAAGGAAAAAGGATGGGATGTTAGAAAAATAAAATAACCATGTATTAAATGAAAAAAGAAGTGCAATCAATTAGCAGATTTATTTTACCAATCAGTAACAAAATAATATTCCCCACCGAACAATAATAATCTTTATAAGCCTACAAAGAACATTCAAATCTAAGGTGATGGTTCACCTCAGAAACCTAATTTTGGGAAGATTAAAATGGCAATAGAAAATATAACTGTGCAGTTAATAAACTTTGGACTTTTAATCGCAGATATCTTAATGGTTTCTTTTGTAATATTGATTAATCTAAAAAATAAAGGGAATTCTGGCAAATCTGTAATAATTAGAAACCTGTTTATTTTAATGATTCTTTTTGTTATGACTTCTGTTATAGCAGGATTGGTTTCTGCAGAATATTTTTCATCGGATAATAACCCCAATTTATCAAATCAAATAAAAGAAAATAATGACAAGCTTCATGAGCTCAGCAACATATTAAATACACTAAAAAATGATCCGAATAAATCTGAAAATATAGACATGTATATTTCAGAATTAGAAAACCAGATTAATATACTGCTACAAGAAAATGCAGAGTTAGAATCTAAGCTAAATGGCAATGGCGCGAGAATGATTGCTATTGTCAGTGGTCCGCATTACTAAAATGAACTTATTTGAAATATACATTCTTGCATATACTTTCGTTGCAATTCTCTATTTGTGGTATCGCTATATCTTTATTTTCGGATATAATGATAAAACTTATGGAAATTATTCTGGAAAAGTCAGTGTTGTTGTGCCATATTATAATGAAAAACCAGAACTGCTGATAAGGACAATTAAAAGCATAAATGCCTGTTATGGGGATAAAGAGATAATTGTAGTTGATGACGGTTCAACATCAAAAGATTGCTATAATGCAATGAAAAAATTGCAGTCGCAAATAAAATTCCAGCTGATAAGGTATGAAAAAAATATGGGCAAGAGATATGCTCAATGCCTTGCTTTTGAAAAAGCCAAAGGAGAAATACTTATGACTGTTGATTCTGACACGATACTTGAAAAAAAGGCAATTCTTGAATTAATTAAACCATTTTCTGATAAAAAAGTCGGGGCAACAACCGGGCAATTAGAAGCTCTTAACAGAAATACTAATTTTCTTACAAAAATGCAGGCAGCAAGATACTGGAATGCATTTAATTTCGAAAGACAGAGTCAAGGAACTTTTGGATGCATTGTCTGCTGTTCAGGGCCAATATCTGCTTATAGAAAAGAGATTGTTTTAGGATTTATAAACAAATATAAAAATCAGCATTTTTTAGGCAAAGCCTGTACTTTTGGCGATGACAGACATTTAACCACATTAATTTTAAAGAATGGATATGAAATTAAGTTTGTCAAATCAGCAAGAGGATATACTGCTGTTCCAGAAACTTGGAAAGGGCTAATAAAACAGCAAATTCGATGGAAAAAATCCTGGATAAGAGAAACTTATTTAGTCAGCAAGTTTATGAAAAAAAACAAGCCACTTAGTTTTGAGGTTGCATTTACGACTTTCATAACTTTTTTCAGCTTAGCTGCAAGAATTATGCTTATAGTCTCTTTGCTTATGGTTCCGCTTTATTTTCTTTATGTTATCCCTATGATATTATTTATGGGCACAATTCATTCTCTTTATGTACTTTTTAATAAACCAGAGCATTTCCCATATAGCATTGCATATTCTTTTGTGCAGGTATTCTTAATTTACTGGCTTTTATTTATTGCTTTATTCACATTCAAAGACACACGCTGGGGAACAAGATAGCGTCCGTCCTTATTTTAAAATAGGAGTTGATAAGAATAATTTTAATTTTGATAAGGAAGATTTTAAGGAGGGGTTGATAAGGGTGAACCTTGGTTCCCCTTATAATGCGGAAGGAAGGGTTCGAACCTTCGAAGGCACTAAGCCAACGGATCTTAAGTCCGTCTCATTTGACCACTCTGACACTCCCGCATTATAAAAACATCTTTTAATAAACTTATAAAACTTGTTGTTTTGAAAATTAAATAAGAGATTACTATCACCAAACAACAGAGAATATTTATAAAGAATAATCGTTAATTAAAATAATAAAAATAAGGGGGAATAAATTGAATAGAAGAAACCTAAAAGTTAGAAATTTTGTAAAAGCGTTAAGAGAATACGGGTGCATAGAAATTAGAAAAAATGCTCATGGAATAATATTTGAAAATCCGAAAAATAAAAAATCAACAAATGTTCCCATACATAGAGATGAAATTGCTATATGGATATATAATAATGTATTAAGACAGCTTGATATTGACAAAGAGGAATTTGAAAAGCGATTTTAAAGAAATATCCTCGATACAAGAATAGGCTCTTTTTCTTCTTCAATAAGCAAATTTCTCTTTTCTGGAAATGCTTCTAAGTATAGCTTTAAAGATTTCCTGAAGTTTTCTATTGCTTTATCTAAAGTATCCCCAAAATCTGCAATTCCTGTTTCTTCATTATTTACTACAAAAACCCTTGAACTGCCCTGATTTTCTTCTCTTACTAAAATATTCACGCTTAAACAATTATTTTCCATATTAAACCGAGTTTTGCAAAGTTTAAAAACCTTTCAGTCAAGATTTCTTACAATAGAGCCGACTTTAGATGCAATTTCGCGTATTATCTCTTCGTCATTTGCTTTTTTTCCGCTGGCTCTTAATTTAAGAGCTTCAGAAGCACCGGCTATAACTGCCATTTTAAGTTTTGACGGACTATCATCTTCAAAAAAATCCATTATTTTTTCACCCGATTTATAGTTTAATTAAAAACAGCCTATTTAATAATTTAACTATGATGGAGTATTATTTTGTCTGCAATAGTCAAATTTAAAAAACCCTTTTCATATTGCATATGTAAATATTAAAAGAGGAAAATGACAAGCAACAGAGATTTGAGGGGCTATCAAAGTCCAGAAGTAATAGCAGATGCATTTTCAAAAATTGTTTCAGGAAGGCCTGGATATAAAACAGTTATAGAGAGAAAAAAAGAAGTTATAAAATGCGCCAATAAAGAATGCGGAAGAATTCTTGAGGGAATTGAAAAATTCTGTCCTGACTGCGGAACAAAAGTAGAGATAAAAGTTCGCCCTACAAAATGCGCAAAATGCGCAAATCCAATTTCAGCAGAAGATAAATTCTGCACTTCGTGCGGAGAAAAAATTTAGCTATTTTACAAAATAATCTCTTATTCTTCCTGAAGGGGGTTCTAATAAAGCACTTCTTGCAATTTCATCCCCTTTAATATAAGCATCAAAAAAATTGCAGATATACTTTTTAATTGCAGACTGTTTTTCTTTATAGTTTGCGCATTCAGCAGCATATCTTTCTGAATCAATTCTAAAAACATCTCCTAAGCAGAGTGATGAAGAAATTTGATTAGAAAACCAATCAATAACTTCTCTAGGAATTACCTCTCCTGCACCAAACAAACATCCAAGTTCATCAAAGATTAAATGTCCTGCATCAGCCATTCTTAAAAAATACTGGGGGCTTAATGGCATTTCTTCAAATAATCTTTTGGGAACAAGATTAAATGAATCTTTATCCTTTTCTCCAACCATCCAGAGTATTGGATTATTTATGCAATTCATTGAATCAATAGGATAAATTCCGCATGCAGGGGCTTGTAAAACTGTGCATAAAGGAGAATATTTTGAAAAATCAAATTGCTTTCTATCTTCACATGCACCTGACATTCCTGCAACAGTATATCCTCCAAGAGAGTGCCCTAAAAGCCCTAATTTGGAAAGATCAATCGTGCCCTTTAATCTTGAATCATACTTAGCAAGATTTTCCAATCCTTTAAATGCAGAATTTGCTTCTCCAAGGCGGTATGAAATCCTTTCTTCAATAAACTCGTTTATTTCAGGCGCAAGCACTCCATTAAATCCTTGATTAAGAAGAGTTAAAGCAAATTCCAATGGTGATTGGTTTTCACTTCCAGGAAATTCCTGAATTGCTTCAAAAGACTGCTTAAAATATGATAGGGCTCTATCAAATGGAATTGGTTTTGGGATATTTAAATTAAATTCCTGCGCAATTGACTCTATTACTAATCTGTCCCCGACATGATTCAACGCTGCAACAGCATATCCTTTTTTTGCAAGTTCGTTTGCAAGAGGAGCATAGCTAACTGCAAATGAACTAAATCCATGTGAAATAAAAATAAATGGAAGAGGCACTGGGAAATCGCTTAGGATTTCCGGAGTCCAGAGAGTAGTGCTTAGAATATTGTCTCCTAAAATTCCCGAATGTGGAAAAAAACAATCTTTCTGCCTTACAAAACCATCAGAAGATGTTGTTTCAAAACAGCCATCTAATCCTCCTCCTAATCCAAGTGCAATTGCAGAGACTTCTCCTGCTCTTTTCATTCTTCTCAGAAACTCTCTTCTTCCAAATTTGCTTTCAGAAGCATTATTCATTTGTTAGAGGATTTTTGCAGGTTAATAAAGATTTGTTCGGGCGAAAGGATATTATTCGGGGGAAGAATTCATTTATTTAAATAAGTCATATTTTTCTTATTTTCATTAAATTTATTCAATATTAAATTATTTGAGCGATTAATGTACAAACAAGATTAAGGATTTGAGAAATATAATCACGAAGCGCACAAATAATTTCTTTAAACATCCCAGCCTTTTCCTTATTTTAGGCGAGCTCGTCGGTATTTTTATTTTAGGATATTTTTTAGAACATAATCTTTATAAACTATAGTTCTTCTATAGCGTTATGGTAACAACAATTCAGCTAAATGAGAATGTGAAACTTGCATTAGACAGAATGAAAGACGGCAGGGAATCTTATGAACAGGTTATTTTAAATTTAATGAAAATTGCAGAGAAATGCAAGAGAGAGCAGGAAGAATTGCTTATTGAAGGCTGCAAGGTTATGGCCAAAGACATGATTGAAATAAACAAAGAATGGGAAGCTGTAGATTCTGATATTGATTGGGAATGGAAAGATAATGGAGATAAAAAGAGGTGATATCCTGCTTGTTAATTTTGAACCTGTGAAAGGTTCTGAACAGGGAAAGATAAGGCCTGCAGTAGTTCTTCAAAATAATATACTAAATAAATTTACACCATTAACAATAGTTGCTCCATTAACTTCAAAAATTTATGAAAAGGAATATCCGACAAATGTTTTTGTTAGAAAAGAGGATTCTATGCTAAAGAATGACTCTACGATTCTGTTAAATCAGATAAGGACTATTGATAAAAGAAGAATTCTTCAGAAAATTGGTTTTTTAGATTTGTTCACAATGAAAAAAGTAGACATGGCGATTAAAGTTTCTCTTTCTTTAGATTAATTTTTCTTAAATCCCATAATTTTCCTTCTTTTTATTTCCAATTTTCTTTTTATTAAATTTATCAAATGTTCAATTAAATTATTTGAATGACTGAGGCATAAATGGAGTAGGATTTGAGAAATAAAAAGGCGAGCCAGCAGGCGAGCCTCAATTAATAGCCCCAAAATCATAATTCTTTTTTTTCAATTCTGCCTGTTTTTTCAGCAATTCAAAAAAAGTATCCCCTATTTCTTTTGGGATATCAAATTTATACTTATATTTTAATTTTTCAATTAGAGTCCCCATTTCTAAAAATACCCCCTCTTTTCCTAATTCTATTTGTTTTTTCGCTTCATCTATTAAAATTTTCCAGTCTATATCATTAATTTTGACAATATTTACAATATCTTCTTCATCTCTGATTCTGTTAGTTGCACATTTCATTAAAATAATATCGTGTTTGTCTGCTATTTTTAAGATGAGATTTTTTCCAAACTGGTGTATTTGTTCAGCCCTGTTTTGCATATTTTCAGAAAAAATAAAATCAATTACTTCTACTAAAAATAAATCTAATCTTGAATCTCCTAAATTAATCATTTCAGGGCAGTTATTCTTTACTCCATAGACAATTACAGGGTTCATTTCTTTATATCCGAGGGATTTGGCAATTTCTTTGAATAATTTTCTATCATCTTTTTTTGTAAAAACCAGATCTATATCTTTAGTTGCTTCTTTAAATCCTAAAAATATCATTGCTGTTCCACCAATAGCATAAACAGTTAATTCTCTTGGCAGTTTATTTCCTATTTCTATCAGCAAATTCTTTTGATCGATTGTTGAAATCATAGTTTATACTCCGCTAAATCCTCTTTATTAAAAGGAATATGGACTTTCCATTTTTGTTCTATGCTGCAAAAATCTTTTGATTTTAGTTTTGGAATAATATAAATAAATTTTTTATCGTCTTTTGGAAGAGCATGCTTTAAGTAATATTTGCTCGTTTTTTTAATTCTTGGGAAATTAGATTCTACTAAATCATATATTGCGCCGATTTCTCTAACAAGGTTATTCTTTTTAGCTAATCTATATAGTTCTACCCAATTCTTTATTTTCTTGAATAGTGCTAAAGATGATAGAAGGTATCGGATTTTGCGGGTTTTTACAGCATAAACAATTGTTTCTTCTATAGAGATTTCCCTGCCATAAATTTTATACACCTCTGATGAACTTAATTTAACTGGAGAATATTTGTTTAAAATATCTAAATAGCTTGTTCCTCCAAGGGCATTTTCTCTGGCAATAAAATAGATTCTGATGTTATGCGAATCTTGCTTGGTTATCACATACCCTCTTTTCCTTAATTTATATATTATGTAAATTGCTTTAGATTTGCCAATACCCAAACTGCTCTTGATTGATTCAATTGTCTGCATTCCACTTAGCTTATCAACTGTCTCTTGCATATTCATTCTTTCTTTATTCATATCTTAAATGTGCTAAAGATTATTTATAAATCTTTCGGCATTTTAGCCAAATTACTTAAATGTGCTAAAGATTACTTATAAATAACCTAATTTTAGGTGTTTTTAAGCCCTTCCGCCAATTCAAAAATCAGCGTATATTAGTCCGCTCGTGGCATCTGCTTAATCTCTAACACACCATACTTTTGCCTTATTCAACATCTTTTCATTTCCAATTTTCTCTTTATTCTTAATATAAACTAAAACAACCGAATAATCAGGTAATCAATGTACAAACGGATTAGGGATTTGCAGAATAGAATAAGCGCGAAGCGCACAAATTATAATAGGGCGAGCAGAGCGAGCCAATCTCTATTTTGCTAATCCCCTGCTTTCTCCCAAATTCTAAGCAGTTTTATTGTTGTTTATTCATTTCAATGGGGTTTATATGGGCACAAATTTCAGATGTTGTAAATCCGTGCCCACATGTCTTTTAATCGCTTTTCAATTCTCCACAGGAAATCAACCCCTGTTTTGGATTTCCAGTGCAATAGCCATTAAATAAATTTTATCGTCGCTAACTCGCGTTGTTGGAATTGAGGGACTACAAACAATATGATTTCTCGACGATAAAAATGCTTTTAAAGTGAAGCTGTTTTGGTTTTTCGTTACACAAAATGGAAAGAGGTATCACAAAAAAGGGTGTTCTTGAAAAGAACAGCCAAAAAGAGGTATCAAAATTTCATAGTTACACGAGTTATACATCGATGTGTAACAATACATTGATTGAAAGGAGGTTAAAATAAAAGAAAAATGAAAAAAGCATTAACATTTTTAGTTTTAGTAATGGCTTTGTTCGCACTATCAGTTATGCCCATGGTTCTAGCTGACGGAGACGACACAGATGGCCCTATCATCATTACAACTGGGAATCATGTTCCAGTTATCTATGTAGATAGCACGCAAAGAACATGGTATCCAAACGACCAGACATTCCATACTGCAACTGCTTATGGAACACCTGGGGTAAATCTTTATGGAGATAGTGGATTCACTGTTCCTGAAAGAGGAAACTATGTATTTACCGGTGAAACAGTTACATATTATGTAATTGTTGAAGATGAAGATGGACAGGCAGATATTGATACTGTTCGTGTTCTTAAAGATGGAATCGGCGCAGGTTCATGTAGTGAAATTCCAATGCCAGCATTACCTTGGCTTGATGGAGCAGTTCTTGCACAATATGGTGGACTCACTTATAGTGATGCTACAATGAATACATATAGATGCAGAGTAATTATACAAAGTTCATGGAGCGGTGCTTCTGAATTTGAAGTAGAAGCAACTGACGATCATGCACATGTAGTAACTTCTACATGGAGTGATTTGCTTAATGTAAATCCTGCCTTGAGCTTGACTCTTACAGGTTCAGTTGATTTTGGGACAGTAACACCAGGAACAACAGCAACATCAAACTCTGTTTACCTTAATAGTGTGGGCAGTGATGGTGTTGTGATGGACACTTACATAGCGTCTGATGACTATTTCACAGATCCTAGTAACCCTGGAGCAATTTGCGGAGTTGCAAATGGAATTCCTTATGATGCATTTGATTATTATGCAACAAAGGGTTCATTTAACTCTGGAGCAAATAATAACGCTTTCCCAGGATTATCTGTAGCTACAACATCAACTTGTATAGCAGACCCTGATGAATACACACAAATGCCAAGTCATTCAGGTTATGTACAGGATATGTGCAGAATCATAAACCATGACAGAGGAGCTTCGTTCCTTTCACAAGGACAATCAATGTCATTGACATTCCAGCTTGATGTGCCAACACCATGCGACGGAAGTTTCACTGACGGAAGTTTCCACTTTGCAGGTAGAGTTGTATAAAAAGATTTTTTGATTTTATTTTTTCCTTATTTTTTCTTTTTTTGTTCTTTATTCCCAGCAGCGCTATGCCAAGCATAGCGCTGGTATCGTAATAGCATAACGAAACAATACAAAATAAAATAGTATAGAAAATAATAAAAACCCGCGCAAAGAAAACTAAATACAGAATAAATAATACAGGATGAAAAGACAGCAGAATAAAAATAAAATAACCCAAATAAATTAATGAAAACCAAAATTAAAAAAAGAATAATTTAAATGAACCAATCTAAAATAAGGCAAAGATATGAAGTGTTAGCAAAATAAAAAATGGAAACCAAAACAAACTTTCAATTAAGAGAATATGCAATATTATTCAGTATAGCGCTTTTATTGCTTTTTGTGATTCCTATTGCAAAGGCATCAGGCACAGATATAGGCGGACTTGGAGGAGATGCAGGAATTCCTATTAATCTTACTGTTAATTCAAATGCAAATGTTACAAATACAGATAATAATTCAAGCACTCATCAAAACAATGATAATTCAAATAGAGAGGATAATGATGACTCTTTATTAATTCCTATTTCATCTCCTAATTCAAACTCAACAAATAGTTCAATAAATAACTCTGCATCAAACAGCACAACTTATGCATTTAATAATTCGTCTTTGAATTTCCCTAAATTTAATTTTTCAAAACCAGATATTTCTCCGTTAGTTGTTCTTCTTTCAATAACTTCAATTCTTGAATTTATTGTTCTTTTAATGCTGTTGTATTTATCAGGAGCAAAAAAGAGTTTTGCAGATGAAAGTGTTTCTGCAGAAAATTCTGAAGTTATTGCAGAAAAGCCTGCAAAAAAAACAAGGGCAAAAAAATTAATTGCAAAAGAATCCGAGGTGAAAGACATAAAAAAAGGCATTGAAGAGTAATTTTTTATGCCTGTTCATTGGGTTTAGGTGATTACAAAGAAATATTATCTCGACGATAATAATGTTTAAATATCATTTTTGTTCTGCTTTGTTGTAAAAGATGGAAAAAACTTCATTCATGGCTGGAAATTTATATTATTTTTTCGCTATAATTTTTATTTTATTTGCATTGAATATTTTCTTTGCTTATGCAGAATCAGAAAATTCACAGAGTTCAGAGCCAACACTTACTGCAACAATTTCAAATCCAAGAATGGTATTGTATTACAATCTGACAGATTCACCTTTGGTTTTTGAAAATAGTGTTATTGCAGTAAATGATAATGATTTTGATGTAATGGTTGGCTTGACACCTTTAGGAGAATGGAAAGATAAAATTTCTTTTGAACAATCTAACTTTACTTTGGTAAAAGGCGAAAGAAAAGAGATTTTTTATAAAGTTACAATAAACGAGCCAGGATATTATAAAGGAGATATTCAAGTAACATTTAAAGGCGAATCAGAAACCCATGTCTCACTTATACAAGAGCTCGAGGTTTCTGTATTGGATAAACGAAACTCAAATTCAATCACAGGAAATATATTAGGTTATTTTGGAAATGGCTTTGCAATTGGCGCAGTTGTTTTGATTGTATTCTTAATTGTTCTTTTTTACTTTATATCTAAACCAAGGAGTGCTGAACAATGAAAAACAAGCTTTTAGTTTTAACTGCATTTTTATTGCTCAGCTCTTTTGCAATTTCATTAGTTTCAGCAGCAGACATTGCTTATATTGTTGTTACAAATAGCAATGTAAAACAGGAATTTATAGATTCAATGAATAACTTGGAATTAACTTATGATATTATTTTGGCAGCTAATGCAGGAACAACTAATTTTTCACAGTATAGGGCAATTCTTTTAGACAATGAATACTTTCCCAACTGGGCAGACATTCCAATTAATAATGTTCCTGCTCTTATTGTAAATGGAAGGAACATTGCAAACTGGGGATGGGCAACAAGAGTTACAACTGCTTCACAAAGTATGCCTATTAAAGTGAATGTAACATGCTCTCACGAAATTTGCGATGGTTTTTCAGGACTTACACAGGTTTATACTTCATCAACCCCAAATATTTATTATTTAGACCAGTTAGATGTGTATGAAGGACTTACAATTATAGGATCTAATTCTTATGATTTAAGAGATGCAGTTATTGCAGCTGCGCCAGCAGGCACAACACTCACAAAATCAGGAAGACCATCAACAAATGTTTCTGCAAATACAGTATTTTTCGGCGTAACACAATCTCAATATTGGACAAACGAAACACGCCAGATTTTTGAAAACTCTTTGATGTGGGTTGCAGGAAGTTCGCCTCTTGCGCAATTTGAAATTCCTTTGAGCGCAGGCGAAAACTTAATTTCTCTTCCGCTTATTTTGGATTCAACAGACGCGTCTTTAATTCTTGCTTCAAATCCAGAAGTCACAACTATCAAGACTTACCAGTCAGGCGCAATATCTTCAACTTCTGTAATGGCAAACAACAAAGGATATTTCCTAAACTCAACTGCAAATTCTGTTCTAATTATAAATGGCATAGTTGCAACAGAACAGCAGTCAGTTGTTCTTCCATCAGGTATGAGCTTGGTGGGAATAACCTCTTTGTCAGAAATTTCTCTGTCTTCACTTCCTGCAGGAATTATTGAAGTGTCAAAAAGAAATGCAGATGGAAGTTACAGCATTGCAACAAAATACGGAACAACTTGGTTCAATTCATTTGCTCTTCAGCCAGGAAAGGGCTATTGGTTTAAAACAAATTCGGAGGTAACATGGAATTACACACCATAAATCACATGGAATTACACACCATAAATAATATAAAAGAAAATTTAACAAAAGCAATTTGCATTATTTTAGCATCTGCGCTTTTATTTCCAGGAGCTTTTGCATCAAGCACCAAGATTTATCCTTCAGCAGATTCTTTTGTAAGAGACAGAACTGCAGGAACAAATTACGGCGACTCTTCTAATTTAAGAGCTGGCTATAATATAAATTTCGGAACAGACAGAGGCTACCTTAAATTTGATTTATCATCTGTTCCAGATAGAAATTCAATAATCTTTTCAATAGACCCGGTTTTTCATCAGGGAGCTCCTGTAATTAATTTATATTTAGTCCCAACAAATTCATGGAGTGAAAGTTCAATAAACTGGAATAACAAGCCGTCTTATACAACATTATTGGCTTCACAAACAATTAGTTCAAACGACAGATTAAATTTTACAATTCCAGCAAGTTCAATTTCAGGAAATACTTTTTCAATTGTAATAAAAGAGCAGTCAGAAAGTAGCTCTTCTAATACAGATGTCCAGTTTTATTCAAAAGAATTAGATACCGACGCGCCAGGCGATGAAAATTACTGGCCATTTCTTCAGGTTAGCTCTGATGGTGCTCCTCAATGCCCATCATCTGATTTTTCAAATGTGTGTTGTGCATTAACACCAATTCAAATGATGAATTTCATAAATGCATTTAACAGATTTCAAACATCTTATACTCCAATTCAAATGATGAATTTCATAAATCACTTTAACAGGTTTGAACCTTTATGCTAAAATGAAAAAAATATTATTTGCGTTTGTGCTCGGAATTTTTGCTTTAAGTTTAGCAAGTGCTTTTAGTGCAACAAGAACAGTATCTGGTAATGATGTTACAGTCTCTATTAATACTGCAGGAACAACTGGATTTATACTTGACGAAGTTATTCCTATAGGAGTAACTGTTTCAAATATAGGACAATCAGGGGTTTATACAGATAGTACAAGAACAATAAGATGGCTTAAACTCGATAACGGCATTACGTCATTTACATATTCTTATACTGGTTCAGGAATAGTTTCAGGAATAATTACAGCAGGAGACCCAGCAACTCAAAGCACTACTTTGGGCGATACTCAATTAGGAACATCATCTTCGCCAACAATAAAAGTGAATGAATTTGAATCAAATCCCGCTTCAGGAAATGAATGGATAGAGTTATACAATCCTAACGCATTTTCAGTTGATGTAAGCGGATGGAAATTATATGATGGTTTGTCTTCACCAAGCTTAATTTTCACAATTCCTTCTTCAACTTCAATTTCTGCAAACAGCTATTATGTTGCAGAACTAATTTCAGTAAACCTAAACAATGCAAATGAATTTGTAACTTTAAAAGATTCTTCAGATACTCAAATTGATGAAACCCCAACAATGGCAGATAATGATGGAAATGATAATACCTGGCAGAGAATTCCAGATGGAAGCACTGCATGGCAATTCACATCTTCAACAAGAGGCATAGCAAACTCTGTTGGAAACAACACAAATTCAACAGGTTTAACTTCAGATGATTTAATGGTTAATTATGCAAGAGGAAAAATCTTATTAGATGGAATTCCTGCGCCAGCAGGAACTTCTTACACTTTGGAAGTCACTTCAGGAAATAATGTTGGCGCATTTTACACAGGAACAGTTGATGATTCAAAAATACCAACTTCATTAAGAGGAAGCGGATATTTTGACACAGGAGATAATATTAATTTCAGCACAGGAAGCGCTTTTAGAATTTTTATCACATTAAATACAAACTGCAATAATAATTCTGTATTTTCTAATGGCGGAAATGGAGACTTCAATGACGGAGGTTTGATTTCAGTGAGCTGTTCTTCTGAAACCAACAATCCTCCTCATTTGGAGCCAATAGCAGACATAGAAATAGCAGAAGACAGCGGATTTATAGACAGCATTCCACTTAATGCAACTGATTCAGACGGATATATAGTAAGTTATACAATTTCGCAGGAAAATGCAAGCCAGGTTGATTGCAGTATAAGTGATAGAATGTTTGGAGTACGCCCTGCTGCAAACTGGTCAGGCGTAGGTATAAATGCAGCAATATGCACAATAAGAGTTACAGATGACGACGGCGCAACTGATTCTTATACTGTAAGAATAAATGTTACAAATGTAAACGATGCACCTTATATAACTTCATACTCTCCTTCAAATATTCCTATTTTAACAGAAAACGGAATACAAAATTTTTCAATTAGCTGGTTTGATATAGACAGCGCTCCTGCGCAAGTTTTGGTAAAATGGTATGTGAATGATTCTTTCCAGGCATTAGGAAACTCGTTTGTATTTAATGCACCTGGAGCAGGAATCTATGAAATAAAAGTTATTGTAAATGATTCTCAATATGCAGTTCAAAAAGTTTGGAATGCAAGGGCAAGCAATATTCCAATAGCAGATACATTTAATGGAAACACAACAAATTTCACAGGAATGAATGACTCTGATTTGGAAAATGTTTATCTTGTTTTGGAAAGAGTAGGCATTGGAAAAATAGAATTTTTAGAGCCAGTTGATTTAAGAGATGTTGTTGATTTTGATAGCTATGCAAATATAATCCAATTTGCAGCAGGAATTGATACAAACCACTATCCTTCTTTAGGAAACAAGCTTGCAAGAATTACATTATATGCTCTTCCTAATTCAGGAACTCCTACAATTTATTATAATTCAGGATATATATTTTCAGGAGGAAGTTTATGCCCTGGAACCTTATGCGAAAATATTGATTATGTAAATCATAACCTAAGATTTAACGTAACAAGCTTTTCAGCATTCATAGTCGGCCCTCAGCCAACATGTTCGCAGCAATCTGGATTTATCTGCTCTTCAAGCCAGATATGTCCAGGGAATATTCTTTCAGCAAGTGATACGAATTCGTGCTGTTCTGTTCAGTGCATTCAGCGTCCTATTAATCTTACAGATGCGCCTCGCTGTGATGCTCCTTCAAATAACTTAGAACTTACAATAAAAAATCCTGACAAAGGAGATGATTTTGATATAGGAGATAAAATTGCAGTTGAATTAAAACTTAAAAATAACTTGGATTCAACAAGCAGAATTAATGTTGAATCGCATTTATATGATATTAATGAAGATGAATCAATCGACAGTGAAGATGATTCTGTAAGAATAAATGATGGAGATTCAGAGACAGTCGAGTTTGAATTGCAAATTCCTTCAGATGCTGATGAAGGAAATGATTTTGTGATTTATGCATATGCAGAAAACAGCGACAGAGAATGCACTTCAAAATACATAGATATAAGTGTCAACCGCCCTGATGATGCCCTTGAAATAACTCGTTTTGAAGTTATTCCTTCTGATGCACAAAAAGGCGATAGTGTTGAATTTAATGTAAGAGTTAAAAATGTCGGTTCTGATGCACAGGACGATGTAGTTATAAGAATATTCAATTCTGCTTTGGGAATTAGCTTGCGTTCAGAGCCATTTGACTTGGAAGAAAATGGCGAGGATGATACAGCAATAAAAACTTTAACATTTAGAATTCCTTCAGATGTGCAAGCGGGAGAATATGCAGTTACAGCAGAAGTATTGTTCAACGGAGATAAAGTATCTGATGAAGAAGTGCTGTTTATTTCAGATGGAGCTTCAACAAGTTCAACTTCAACAACAGGAACAACATTTCCTCAAGGCGATGGTTCAGTAACTTATATTTACCAAAATGGATTATTGTACGGAATTAATTCAACAGGCGGGCTTGTCTTAGGCCCTGTTTCAACAACAACATATACTCAACCAGTTCCTTCAAGCACAAGCACTATCACAGGAAATGTTGTTTCTCAACAGCAACCGCAGAAAGATTATTCAATAAATTTCACATTTGGAGCTGAAAACTATCTTAATGATCCATTAGTGATAATTATGCTTTGGGCTTTGAGCATAGTTCTCGCAGTTGGAAGCGTAGTATTATTTATAACCCTGATTGTATATTTAGCAAAGAGGTAAAATGGTTCTTGAACAAAGATTACAAAAATTGCAGCAAAAACTTAGTGAAGGAGAAACAGACTCTTGTGAAAAAGAAGAACCTCAGACAGAATTTGAGAGATTAAGAAGATATCTTGTTGATTTGTTAAGAGATTTAGAACTACCAGAGGATTTTAGAGAAGGCGGGACCGGAAATATTTTATCTGTTGTAAGAATCTATTATGAAAGAAGAAATTCGGTTTTGATTAGGTATGATAAAAAAAGGCAGGAATTGCTAGGAAAATTGGAGAAAGATTTTTGTGAACTATTTGAATCTTATACAGGAGTTATAAAGTATACTTCTGTTTTGCACAAAGCATTGAATAAAGCAAAATCACTTCAAGAACATCTTGGAATTGAATTGTAATTCATGTGCTCACTCGCCTTTCTATAACTTGTGTGGCTTCGCGCTTTTATTTTGTAAATCTTATTCTGTTGATACATTGGGTAATCATACGATTTAATTCATATTAAAAATAAAAAATTCCAAGGAGCTTACTGAAAATAAAGCAGGGTTATAAGATGTTATCAGAAAATTAAGCGCGCCCGCAGGCGCGCTTTGGAATCTGGGACAGGATTGATTTATCATAATCTTAATAGATTATGCCATATATCTCTACAAAAAAGAGCTGTATCAATTCTATCTTCTCTTTTTTGTCTAACTTGCCATCCAAACAT
>Ga0209541_10006098_pt1 | contig 20753 bp, 31 predicted proteins | sample RifCSPlowO2_01_FD_184027 | JGI IMG/M metagenome (GOLD analysis project Ga0209541, IMG submission 184027) | Groundwater microbial communities from Rifle, Colorado - Rifle CSP2_plank lowO2_0.1 (SPAdes) (version 2) | ecosystem: Environmental > Aquatic > Deep subsurface > Groundwater | place... | reverse complement strand
GGGGGTTGTGGTATGCTCGAAGGACTATGCGCCCGCGAGTTGTCCTGTCGGTCGGGAATTTCTTCTTCGCGCTCTTTTCTACAACGCTGACCTACATCATGATCCCGTACCTCACCTCATTCATGAGTGGGGCGGCGGCGGGGTTCGTTATCGCGGGCGGAGCCCTGCTCTCCTGCCTCGTCTTCCCCCTCTTGCCGCGACTGGTCGCGCGCTACGGGGCGCAACAGCTTGCGATTATCGTCGCGATCTTGGAAATGCTCGCTCTCTTCGTGCTCGCGGGAACGCCGGGAGCGATCGCAGGTGCGGTCTTTTCCGCTATCGCCTTTTCCCTCCAGCCCTTTCTCGCCTATGAGCTCGACCTCCTTCTCGAGGCAACGGTCGCTGAAGAAGGTACGACTGGGCGTGTTCGCACGCTCTTCATCACCGCATGGAACATCGCCTCGCTCGGCGCCCCTCTTCTTATTGGAGCACTTCTCGCGGCGAGTGACGCGTATCCGAGCGTTTTCCTCGCCGCTGCCGCCGCTATCGTGCCCTTCATCACGCTCTTTGCCGTCCGTAAATTGCCTGCCGGACATGCCGCCCAGCTCTCGACGCTTGAGGAGACGCTCCGCCGCATCTTCCGCGACCGCGACCTCGCGGCAGTCACGTTCGGCCATCTCCTGCTCTACCTCTTCTTCGTCTGGGCGCCGTTTTACACGCCGCTCTACCTCCACAGCGTACTTGGCATCCCCTGGAGCGAACTCGGTTGGATGTTCTCGGTCATGCTTATCCCCTATGTGCTTATCGAATACCCGGCGGGCGTGCTCGCCGACAAGCTGGTCGGGGATAAGGAGCTCTTGTTTATCGGATTCCTCATTACCGGCGCCTCACTCGCCGCTATTGGCCTTCTTACGACCGCGACGCCACTTCTTGTCATCCTCGCCGTCCTCGTCGCTTCGCGCGCGGGCGCTGCGCTTGTCGAGAGCATGACGGAGGGGCATTTCTTCCGCCGCGTGTCTGAAAAGGACGTGAGCTCGATAAGCATCTTCCGCGGCATCTGGCCACTCTCAAACGTCATCGCGCCCGTACTTGGCAGCCTCATCCTCCTCTTCGGTAGCTATGAGATGCTGTTCTTCATCACGGGCGGCTTCATCGCGCTCGCCGGCGCCGGTACGACGCTCCTTATCAAAGATTTCCGTCCCAGTAAAAAAGCTCCTCACGAGGTAGCGCCGCTCGGGACCAGCTACTAGCCGGCGAGCGCGTAATCCTTACCGTGCTTCATCATCGCGTATGGTATCGTTTGTCCCTGAAATAAAGAAACCCCCAGCGGTAAAGCTGGGGTAAATGCAGCCGTCGAGGTAAAAAACGGTTGCAGAGGAGGAGATAGACGCAAAGAGCGGCAAGTAGATGTCGGGGTCAGTAGCCCTGGTTAGCGTAAGGCGAGAGTTCGCCTTGAAGCATTTCGTGTTGCTACGCCCCGACACCTACTCTATTCATGAATGTACCATACACGTGCTACTAGCTCAAATCAGATCTGTGGATACCCATCTTGTGACGGCGGGCGGCCAGAATTTTGTTAAAGGATGTGAGGCGCAATCGTGCGGGCGGGCGGGACACACATAGCGGCCATAGAGGACGAGGCCGTTGTTCACGTACTTCCAGTCTTTTTTCGGGATGAGCGCCTCGAGATCTTTCGAGATCTTCGTAAGGTCGGTGTTGTTTGAAAGATCGAAACGGTAGGCGAAGCGCTTCACATGCGTATCGGTCGCGATACCCTCCCGGATATCGAAGAGTTCGCCGAGGATGACGTGTGCGGTCTTGTAGCCGATGCCCGGGAGGGCGATGAGCTCGCGCTCCGTGCGCGGCACGGCTCCGCGATATCGCGTTTGTATCTCCCCCGCCGCGCCGATAATCGCCTTCGCCTTATTCCTGAAAAACGGGATTGAGGAGATCTCCTTCGTGAACGCCGTGGGATCCGCTTCTGCAAAATCATTTGCGGTCTTGTATTTCTTGAAGAGCGTCTTGGTGAGCCGATTCACCGCCTTGTCAGTGCACTGCGCCGAGAGGATGACCGTGGCGACGAACTGGAATGGCGTCTGATACTTGAGCTCGCTCTTCGGCTTCGGGTATGTTTTTTTCAAATACGCGACTATCTTCTTCGCGCGTGCAACACGCGCTTTAAGGATCATACGAGCTCAAGCGTGCGCTCTTCGCGCGCAAAGGCGTACTGGAAAAAGATGAGGAGCAGCGTACCCGCCGTGAACAGGAAGAAAAGCAGTACAACAAGGAAGCCGACAAACGGCACGAGCGACACGAGCGAGAGCACGAGCATGCCGAGTATGCCATCGTGCCAGAGCACGGTCTCGCGTTTGCTATAACGGCGCACGAGCATGCTGCCGGCCAGAATGCCGGCATAGAGGAGCGCCAGGAGAACAAGGAGTGCGTAGAGGACGCCGAGCAAAAGCGCAAGCCCCATGCCGACAAACGTCAACGCAAGCAGGAGGATCGAGACCGGCGTAGCGACCAGTATCCCGAAGCCGAGCAGCATCGCGAGAAATATGCTGCGCGGGCGCCCCCGATATGCGCGGAGAGCGATCGCCTCTGCAAGCCGCGGGAAGAGGCCCGCCAAAAGACCGGCGAGGATAAGCGCCCCGAGTATGCGCGCGAAGAGGAAAAAGCCGATGCTCACGAATGCGAGAATGCGCGAAGTGCCGACGTCCGGCAAATATGAAGCGTTCGTATAGGTGACGCCTCTGGTTATCGTCGCTGACGCCGGGATAGCCGCCGGCTCAGGCGCCTCGTACGTGAGTGCGCCGCGGATCGTCGTGCTTGCCGCGAGCGTGAGCCGACCGGTGGCCACGATGTTGACGTCACCGGCAAAACTGCCCGCAAGTGAAACAGTATTGCCGTAGAGAGTGACCGGACCTCCTGCGCCGTTTGCAAGTGTCGTGTTGACCGCAACAATAAACACATTTCCGCTCGGATGCCCAGAGTCGTATACCTCGTACCCGAAGGCGACAAGATCACCTGCGATCGGCGCTTCGGTCTTGAGGTTCGCGCCGACTGCGCGGAGGTCGCCCGCCACAGGAGCGCGAACGCTTGCCGACCCCGCGAATAAAAGCCCGTCGCCCGCTATCGGTGCCGCGATGATGAGAGAACCGCCAAGGGCAGAGAGATCGCCCGCCACTAGAGCGGTACTCACGACCGAAGCACCGATAAGATACGCATTCCCGGGCGAAGAGCTCGCCGAAAGAAGCGATTCTGCCGCCCCAAAGGTGGCCGGGATCGGGAACGGCGCGGCAAGCGCGCTTGTCGGCGATAAGGACAAGAGCAGGAGCATGCAAAGGCGGTTGTTCATAGGGCAGGCGGCATCGGCAAATTCGACGAGTGAGAAGGCGGGAGCATCGCCGGCTCTACGCGCTTCCGGAGCGGCTCGATAAAACTCGCGAGGATAAGAACGAGCAGAGTGATAAGTGCAGAGACAAAACAATAGATGCAGACCGCGCCTATGATGAATATCTGAAGGAAGGTGAAATACAGCGACGCGAGGATGCCGACAAGCGCCACCACTTGGAGCATGCGGCGCACCAGCCGATTAAAGAGAACGAGCTCCAAAGCGGCGAGAATGAATAAAGCGCCGTAGAACACGACGCCGAATTCTGCAAGCGGTATGCCGAAGATGCGCGCATACTGGCTCCCGGCGACAATATTACAGCCTGAAAAGTTCTGAATATTGCAGAGGAGCGGCGTGCCGTTTGCCGCATGCTGTGCAAGATACAGGGAATCCGCAAGCCCGAAAAAGGCGAGGACAAGAATAACAGCGACACCAAAGCGCTTCATGAGGCGTAGGATACGCGTCTTCGCGGCTCTACGCAAATGGGCAAAAAGAAATCTGTTACACTGAATCGGTTCCATGCCCCTTTTCCTTTTCGACTTCATCGGCGGCGCGCTCGGGAGTCAAATACTCCTGTCGCTCGTGATCGTGCTCTGCGCTTTAGTTCTCGAAGACCTGACGATCATCCTCGTCGGCGTCCTCGCCGCCGACGGTCTGATCGCGATCCCGCTTGCGCTCTTCTCTCTCTATGTCGGCGTCATCCTCGGCGATATCGGATTCTACTCGCTCGGCCGGCTCGCGCGCACGCATCCGCGGCTCGCGCACTACGTCGAGCACGACCTTATCTCCTCGCTCGGCACCTGGCTTAAGGAACGGTATGTGTTCACTCTCTTCTCGGCGCGCTTCATACCGGGCTCGCGGATACCGACCTATGCGACGAGCGGCTTCTTCCGCTTCTCGTTCTCCACCTTCCTCGTAACGATTATCGGCGCCATCTTAGTGTGGACGACGGCCCTTTTTTCCGCCTCGTATTGGTTCGGCAGCCTTTCTTCGAAATGGCTTATCCACGTGCGTTGGGGCATCGCCTTTTTGTTCCTGCTCGCGCTCTTCCTCATCGCCCGGCACAACCTGCTCGCGTATCGCGCGAAGAGGAACAGCTCGGATATACTACAGGTATGATGCGCGCTCGCCTGCTCCGTGTGATTATCGCACTTGTGCTCGCCCTCTCTGCGGGCGGCGCGGGATACACGCTGGGGAATGGAAACACGGCAGCGCAGACAGCGAGCGTCTCCATTCCCGTACAGACAGTCGCGGCGCCGCCTAAAGATTCGGTACGGGTCGTCTACAGCTTAGATAAGAAACGCAACGACATGGAGCTCATCGCGCTCATCGATGCAGCAGAGGATCATATCTACTTCGCGATATATACGTTTACTCTCCCGAGCATCGCCGATGCGCTTGTCGCGGCGAAAAAACGCGGCGTTATGGTGAAAGGAATTGTAGATTCAGAACAGAGCAGCAACAGCTACGGCGCTCCCATCATTGCGAAATTGCAGACCGCCGACATTCCCGTCGTGACCGAAAAACACGCGACCGGCAACGGCATCATGCATCTCAAGTTGCTTGTTACGGAGTCAGCATATGCGACCGGCAGCTACAACTGGACGAAATCCGCGACGACGATCAACGACGAAGTTCTCGAGATCGGCACTGACCCAGAGCTCCGGCAGGCGTACGAGAATATCTTGAAACGGCTTCTGGAGACCTATAAAGGCAACAGCGCGGCCGCGGGAGCGGCCGCGTCTATTTCGGTCGGAACAATTGATTACACTGAAGCCCCCGCGTACGTCGGCGAGTACGCCTCGGTGCGCGGCACGCTCGTACGCGCCTACACCTCCGCCTCCGGCACCGTCTTTCTCGACTTCTGCAAGAGCTACAAAACCTGCCCTTTCTCCGGCGTTATCTTCGCCGACGATGCCAAGCAGTTCGGCGACCTTTCGCGCTACGAAGGTTCTACCGTAACGCTCACCGGCAAGATCTCCCTGTACGAAAACAAGGCCGAAATCATCCTCTCCGACCCGAGTCAATTATCGCAATAAGTTTGCGTTCTCTCCCCTTTCCGTGCTATATTTGACGTAACCTCCAGTGGCTACCGACCGACTTCACATCAATAACGAAATCCGCGCGCTTGAGTTGCGCGTTATTGGCGCGCAAGGGGAAAATCTTGGGGTGCTCTCGCTCGATACGGCCTTAGCGGCCGCGAAGACGGCCGGGCTTGATCTTATCGAGATTTCTTCCTCGGCTATCCCGCCCGTTGCGAAGATCATGGATTATGGTAAATTTGAGTACGAGCGTAGCAAGAAGGAGAAGGTAGCCAAAGCCAAGGTGAAGGTCTCCGAAACCAAGGAAGTTCAAGTCAAGGTCGGTACCGGAGAGCACGATATGGACTTGAAGGCCACAAAGGCGGCGCAGTGGCTCGTCGAGGGGCATCGCGTGCGTGCCGAGCTCTTCCTTAAGGGCCGCTATAAGGGCATGGAAGAAACTTTCCTGAAGGACCGCCTCGAGAAGTTCTTGAAGCGCATCCCGTATGCCTATAAGGTCGCCGAGCCGATCGCCAAGAGCCCGAAGGGCTTCGCCGGCGTTATCGAACGCGATCTGGCGGCACAAGCAAAGCGCGAGAAATCCATCGACAAGCTCGGGACAGGGAATCAAAAGCAATCACATGAAAACTAACAAATCCTACACGAAACGAATAAGGGTGACCCGCACCGGGAAGCTTATGGTGCGCGTGAAGGGTCAGAACCATTTCAATGCGAAGCAAAGCGGGTCGCAGCGTTTGGCAAAGCGTCGCTCCGTCGCGCTTACTCTTACCGCGCGGGTGCGCCGCCGCTTCTTGCCTGGAAGTTAGAAGCTTGAGGCTAGAGTCTAGAAGAATTTATCCAGTTTCCAGTAATCAGCATCCAGTATGACCAGAGTTAAAGGAGGCGTTATGGCGCAGAAGCGCCGCAAGAATCTTCTAGAGCGCGCGAAGGGATATCGCCACGGGCGCTCTAAGAAGGAGCGCTACGCGCACGAGGCCGTGATGCGCGCCGGCCGCTACGCCTTCGCCCACCGTAAGGACAAGAAGACGGCCTTCCGCCAGCTCTGGATCGTTCGCCTCAACGCCGCCGTCCGCGACAACGGTCACAAATCATACTCCACCTTCATCAATAAACTCAAGAAGTCCGGCTTTTCCCTTGACCGCAAAGTTCTCGCAACTTTCGCCTCCGAGCACCCCGCCATTTTCGCCCGCATCGCCAAGCAAGTCGGCTGACGAAGCAAGAACCGCCCTTCGGGCGGTTCTTGCTTCGTCTGATAGACTTACGTTCATGAAAGTGATTCTCTACATGGGCGTGTCGATAAATGGCTATATTGCGAAGACCGATGGCGATTCGGAGTGGACGTCGGACGAGGACTTGAAGGGATTTTTCGATAACAGCAAGAAAGCGGGGAACATCGTTATGGGGAAGAATACGTTCCATGCCGCGAATAGCTATGGCTACTTCCCTTTCCCTGAGGCGCTCAACATAGTGGTCACACACGAGAAATTTGAGAATACCTGGGGCAACAAAGTCATCTTTACTGATCGTTCTCCAAGAGAAGTATTATCTCTTCTTGGAGAAAGAGGTTTTACAAGCGCCTTTCTCGCCGGAGGAGGGCTCCTCAATAGTTCCTTCGCAAAAGAAAAACTGATCGATGAGATTTATCTCGACGTCGAGCCGCTCCTACTTGGCAAAGGCATCCCCGTCTTCGCTCCGTCAACAGATTTCGAATTCGAATTGAAACTTCTGGACGTAAACAAACTGAACAAAGACACGGTCCAACTGCATTACCAAGTCCTCAAATAATTCAAAGCTCCATTACCGCGTTCTTCGTTATTTCTCAGGTCTGACCGAAGGCGGGGACGACGGCGCTGACATTTATGTTCCTTACTCAGATATCAAATTAATACCACGGTCGTGGGTAAGATTTGATATGTCATAAACGTCATTGTTCCAAAACTATTTTAAACCGAAATGCGCGCGCAAGTGCTTGTCGTTTTCTATCTGTTCTACAACCATATAAAGTACAGCCGCGCCGATTTTTAGTTCTGCTTTTAGTAAGGCGATGAAATCCTCACAATCATACGGGAAGACCCACACGCTGTCTTGAAGACGTACAAAACCTGTCCTCTCCATAATTTCTCTTAGCCTATCTCGTGTTTTACGGCGTTTCTCAGGCACATCGAAAATAACAACTCGCCATCTTCCATTCCATCTTTTTTTCTTCGTGTTCTGAAGCTTCGCTTTTTCCTGCTCAAACGCGAGCGCCTTACGTCCTGACTCGGTAATCCTGGCGTACTGCCTGCCATCGTGTTTTTCAAAAACAATATGCCCTTGTGCCGCCAACCTCCCGAATGCTGTTCTGTACTGATATCTCAATTTTGCGCGTTTAATAGCCGGCAACTTGTTTAGTGCCATAGGCAGGTTCGGAGCTGTCGTCGCAACAAGAATAATGCCGGCAAGTGCAACTGTGGCAAGCAGGGTCTGTTGCACATTTGTATATATGCGCTTCTTTCTCGCTTCAGTTTCTACTATTCCCATATCAAAAGTGTACCACGGTCGTGGGTATGATTTGATAAGTTATTTTATACACATTGAGATGATCTATGACTGAGTGAGTTCGACTGAATCCTTTGTGATTTTCCACGTTTGGCCAAGGTCGGGGACAATGGCGCGGGCGCCGAGGTAGTCGTGGATGCGTTGGGCGAGAAAGCGCTCGGCGGCGGGCTCGCCGAGTGCGGTGAAAATAGTTTTGGTGCGTTTACCCGCGAGCGCGGCTTCAGCAAATTTCAAGAGCTCGGCGCGGTCCGCGTGCGCCGACCAGCCTTCCAGTTTTTCTATGGTGGCTCTAATCCGCACCTCGCTGCCCGCAATACGCACTGACGAAGCGCCTTCGGCTATGCGCCGCCCCGGTGTGCCGGGCGCTTGGTACCCGACCACAAAGAGCGTCGTCGTCGGGTCGGGCAGATAGCGCGCTTCCCACCTGCCGATGCGACCGCCGTGGCTCATGCCCGCGCCGGCGATGATGATCTTAGGCCCGCCGGTCTGCTCAATCTCCGCCGATTCCCTGCGAGCGAGGGTCTTCTTCAGGAACGGAAACTCAAAAATGCTCCCCTCCCGTTTCATTTCATCCTCGGTTTCCGGCTTGAAATACGTAGGCCCCCACTTCTCATATATCTCGGTGACGTGTATCGCGAGTGGCGAATCGAGGAAGACTGGAATTTTCGGGAGCGAACCCTCTGCAAAAAAATTAGAAAGCTCATAGAGCATCAGCTGGGTGCGCTCGAGCGAGAAAGCGGGTATAAGTATCGTCCCGCCGCGCTTCACCGCGCTTTGGAGCTGACCTTTAAGCATCTCGTTGCGATCTCTCTGTCCGTGCAGCTTGCCGCCGTAGGTGCTCTCCATCACGAGCGCGTCAGCGTCTGGGACCGGTTCCCAATCAGGGAGAAGCGGCGACGGCGAATTGCCGATGTCGCCGGTGAGCGCGACGCTCACGCCCTCTTCATCAGTAATGCGTGCGCTCGCCGAGCCGAGGATGTGGCCCGTGTTGCGCAAATAACAAGAGAGGCCGGGTGCAATCTCTTTTTCAACGTGATAGTCGAGCGTCTCGACGAGTGCGAACACACCCTCAACATCACTCGCGTCATACAAAGGCTGCCGCCCGAGCCGCTCGGCTTCTTCAGCGAGAATGTGCGCCGAATCGAGCAAGATTAGCGCGGCGAGGTCGCGTGTCGGCGGTGTCATATAGATTGGCCCGCGGAAGCCGTCCTTGACGAGCTTCGGGATGCGGCCGACATGGTCCAAGTGAGCGTGTGTTACGACGAGCGCATCAATAGCTCCTGCTTCATATGGGAATGGTCCATAAACGTCTGCCACGGCGAAGTCGGCGCCCTGCTCGATGCCACAATCGACGAGCATTTTCCCGCGCGCGCCTTCAATGAGGAAATTGGAGCCGGTCACCTTCCCCGCTCCACCGTAGAAGCTCAACCGCAATGACATAGGTGCACTCTACCACGTGCCGTCCCTCGCTTTTGCTCGGGGCACGAAAAAACCTGTCTCACTGAGACAGGTTTTTTCGTGGAGCTATTCCATAGTGCAACTTTGTCTTGCCAGGTGGGAAGGGCAACGATAGCTCTCGGATTCCCTCTCTTTCTTGGAGAAAGGGCGGGATTCACCAAGCGTATCTTAATGCGGGTCTCCCATATATACGGCAAGTTGCGAAAAAAGGAATGGCTCCGAGGATAAGTATACCCCGCGCACATGAAGAAAGCATGTGGACAGCCCCGGTACCATAAGATGCGGGCTTTTTGCTAGTCCCCGTGGCGTTTATAGCTGTACATCTTCTTATCCCCAAACCAATGCTCTATCTCATGTAGCGCTTCTTCCGGAGTTTCGGATGCATGCAGGATATTTTCAACAGCGCGTTTTTCCGCGTTCGCCACTGCAGGAGAATCAATAGAAAAATCGCCTCGGATCGTTCCCATGTCAGCTAGATTTGGAAGTGTCGGTCCGCAAATCTTTCGGACCATGTCTACCGCATGATTCCCTTGCACCACCATTTTCACGAGCGGTGCCGAAAGCATGTAATTGACGAGCCACGTACGGATTTCGGGACCTATCTTTGCTGCCTCCGTAGTGCCAAAATCTTCCATGGGATCATAACCGTATTTTTCATACGTCGTCAGCGTTTTCCCTCCTAGGCGAGTCATCCATGCCTCATCTTTCGGATAGTGATTGTCTATCTCTTCGAGCGTCGGCTGGAACATCTCGAGCGCAACGACTTTCAGGTCTCGTTGTTCGAAACGCCGAATTACTTCTCCGATAAGTCCCTTCTTCACGCCGTCAGGCTTAATCATTACGAACGTGCGCTCTTCCTTAGGATTCTTTTTTGTCATGGTTAGAAAATAAAATATCGCCTGCGACGGTTATGCCGTTATGATACGCGCCCCACCCTTTTGGAGCAAGATGGTGTGCTCGAAATGCGCCGAAAGCGAGCCATCCTTGGTACGGAATGTATAGCCGTCGGGCGCAAGGACGACGGCGGCTTTACCGGCACTTGCAATAGGTTCGAGCGCAAACACCATGCCCTCGGTAAGCAACAGGCCCTCTCCTGGGCGGCCGAAATTCGGGATGAACGGCTCTTCATGTACGAGTTCGCCGACGCCGTGCCCGCCGAGTTCTCGCACCACCGTAAATCCCGCACTTTCGATCTCCTCTTGGATGGCGTGAGAGATATCGCCCATATGATTCCCCGGCACCGCTTGCGCGACGCCCGCGACAAGTGCCTGTTCGGTTGCTGCCAACAGTTTTTTCGCTTCTTCGCTTACCTCGCCGACCGGTACCGTGATGGCGGCGTCCACGATGACGCCGTTATGACGAAGGCCGAGGTCGAGCCCGACAATATCGCCTTCTTTCAGCATTTTCGCTGATTCGTTCGGAATGCCGTGGACCACCTCATCATTTACGGAAACACAGAGCGACGCCGGATATTGCCGGTTGGCTCCTTCGGGCGTATAGCCGAGGAAGCACGGCTCGTCGCCGCCTTCGCAGATGAGTTGCTCGGCCAAATCATCAAGCTCCTCGGCAGAAACGCCCGGAGTTACTCTGGAGCGTAATTGCGAGAGGATATGCGCGAGACGCTTTCCCCCCTCGATAAGCGCGGCGCGCTCGTTGTCGTTTTTGATTATCATTTGATAGTAAGAGCCGTCCGTACGGCAACCGCTATTTCTTCGGGCGAAGGTTCCCCATCGATATCGATAAGTACGCCAGCCTTTCTGAAGACTTCGATGGCGGGTTCCGTATATGCGTGGAATTCCTTCAATCGCTCATCAACGACAGCGTCGTCGACCCTGTGCTCTACTTCTTTGCGCAGCGCGAGACGCTCGCGAACCGTCAAATCGGCTATCTGAATATTCAAAACCTTGAACGGACGCCCGAGCCAAAGAAGCGCATCGAGATCGAGCTCAGCCTCAGGCACTTTCCGACAGAAGCCGTCGAAAATGACTCCGCGGTCCTCAGATATGGAAAAAAGCGTCTTGAGGAACAGATACACCGCGAACCAATGCGGCTGCAACAAACCGGCATCATTTTCTTCCTTTATTTTCCGACCGACTGGCGAATCTTCCTGCGCGATACCGCGGAAAAGCTTCCCCGAGGAAAATACATCCCAGCCCGTTTGATCGGATAACAGCTTAGCCTGAGTTCCCTTCCCGCAGCCGGGCTTTCCGATGAAAAAAATGGTCTTCGTTTCCATTCGTACACTTTAGCATCCATCGCATGCGAAAGAAAAAACAAAACAACTTAATACTCGCGGAGCGAGACTTGCGCGTCGATCTTGTGCGCGAGGTCGAGCGCCACTTGGACCGCGATCAAAAGCGCGGTGCCGCCTAAGACCAGCGTCGTGATGCCCGTGAGCCCTTGGATGATGGAGGGCGCGACCGCAATAAGGCCGAGGAAGGTGGCACCGGGCAAGGTCACGCGGTTCACCACACTGCCGATATATTCCTCCGTTTCGCGGCCCGGGCGCACCCCGGGGACGAACGCGCCCGACTTCTGGAGATTCTCCGCAACGCGATGCGGCTCGAAGGTGACTGCCGTATAGAAATAGGTAAAGAGCACGACGAGGATGAAATAAACCGCCCCGTACTGCCATGGATTAGAGAGGAAAGCGGTATACCAAAGCGCCGCACTGGAGGCAAAGGAGATGTTCAGCGCCCCGAGCATCGAGAGCGCCATCTGCGGCAGAAGGAGGAGCGAGAGCGCGAAGATGATCGGGATGACGCCTGCTTGCAGGAGACGTATCGGGAGATACGTCGCGGCGCCTTGAGACATCGCCGCGCCTCGGACGGCGCGCGCATACGCGATCGGTATCGAGCGCTCCGCGTCGGAGACAACCACCACCGCATAGATCATCGCGAGCCCGAGCGCAGTGAACGCGAGATACGCGGGGATATTTGCCGCCGTGGCAGCAAAAAGGGTCTGTGAGATGCTCGACGGCACGCTCGCGAGGATGCCCGCGAGGATGATGAGGCTGACCCCGTTCCCAATGCCGAACTCCGTCACAAGCTCGCCAAGCCACATAAGGAGCATCGAGCCTGCGACGATGAGCGCGATGTTCGCGATAAGCCCCACCGTACTTAGATGCGCGACGATGCCCTGGCTCTCAAGCAGGAAGAGGAAGCCGACTCCCTGCAGAATGGCGATAGGGATGGTAAGCAAGCGACTCCAGCCGATGAACTTCGCACGGCCGCTCTCGCCTTCTTCAAAGTACGCCTGCTTCACCTGCGGAAAGATGATGGTACCGAGCTGCATGATGATAGAGGCGGTGATGTAGGGTCCTACTCCGAGCATCACGATCGAGAGATTCGAAAGCCCGCCGCCGGAGAAGATATTCAAAAGTCCGAAAAATTGATTACTCGCGAAGAAAGAGGCGAGCGCATTCTTGTCGACGCCTGGGATCGGCACCGATGCGAGCAGGCGGAAGAGCGCGAGCGCAGCCGTGAGGAAGAGGATGCGGAAACGGATCTCTGGATCGCTAAACGCAAGCTTAAGCTTACGGATGAAAGAATTAAGCATGGCTGGTTCGACTCCCCTCGATTTCGCTCGGGATAAACTGCTCACTATGAATGGTCCCACCGGCCGCGATCAAGGCGGCGCGCGCCGAAGCGGAAAGCATGCAGCCGGTAATGACGAAATCCTTAGAGAGAGCGTTCGTACCGAGAATCTTTACCGAGGGTGCGCGTCCTTTCGCGCGGCGCACAAGCCCTTTTGCGAGGAGTGTCGCCGGCGAAACGGTTTCGCCGGCCTGGTATGCCGCCTCGAGCGCAGAGAGATTCACCGCAGAGACGGGGATGCGATTCGTGCGGACGGTGCGCGCGCGATTCTTGCCGTGGCCGCGGCGCTTCGGAAGTTTCTTGATAAGATCGCGAACCTCCGGGCGTATCTTGTGCCCGGCGCGCGCGGTCTGCCCTTTGCCGCCGCGACCGGAGGTCTTACCGCGCTTGCCTCCCCGCCCTACGGGAGGATTCTTTTTATTCTTAGTGCGAGGTGAAAGCGTGTGAAGTTGCATATGCAAAGTATTATGCAGCGCGCAATTTCTTCAGCGCCGCGACCGTCGCGCGCGCGATAGTAAGTTTATTCTTAGAACGCGTGTGTATCTTGGTCACGACATCCGTCACGCCCGCGAGATCAAGAACGGTGCGCACAGCCGAACCGGCAACGAGCCCGCGCCCCTTGGAAGGAATAATCTCCACTGTCGAGGACGAATACTTTGCCAACACTTGGTGCGGGATAGAACCAGAAGCCGTACGCGGAACCGTAAGGAGATGTTTCTTCGCGTCCCGGGTCGCCTTATCGATCGCAAGTGCGGTATCGGCGCCCTTGCCGAGGCCGACGCCGACGCGGCCTTTCCGGTCGCCGATAACGACGACCAAACTGAAGTTGAAGCGGCGGCCGCCGGCCATCACGCGCGCCACGCGGCGCGCGTCAATCGTCACTTGCTCGAATTCGCCGCGCTCGCGCGACGCACGGCCGCGGCCGCCGCCGCGAGGATTCCGGCTGCGAAGTGCCCCGCGACCGCGGGCGCGCGTGCCTGCCTCAAGAACGGCAGGGACCGCTTCGACTGGCGCCGATTCCGCATCGAGCCCCTCGACGGAAAGCTCTTCTGCCGCCTCAAGTACGGGGGCATTCTCAACTTCCGCTATGATCTCTGGTTTTATTGGTGTTGTCATATTTAAAAAGTGAGCCCGCCTTCGCGCGCGGCGTCAGCGAGCGCTTTGACCTGCCCGCCGTAACGGTAGCCGCCGCGATCGAAGACGATTACGGTAATGCCTTTTGCCTTTGCGGCCTTTGCAATGGCTGCCCCTACGGCCTTCGCTTGTACCGACTGCGCTCCTTTGAACTCGCGGCCGTGTGATGCGGCAAGCGTCTTCCCCACCGCATCGTCGATGAGCTGTGCAGAGACGAAACGATTGCTGCGGAAGACCGCGAGACGCGGGCGCGCCGCCGTCCCGACGACCTTCGCGCGCACCCGCGCGTGGCGGCGCTTCTTGAGTTCGTTCGTCGTTGTGGATTTGTGTTGCATGTTTATGCTAAAGCCTAGTGCCTAGATCCTCGTTATACCGCCTTCTTACCCTGCTTGCGCAGGATGACTTCGCCTTCGTAGTGGATGCCCTTCCCGAGATAGGGCTCGGGCGGCTTGACGCGGCGAATATTCGCCGCGAACTGTCCGACCGACTCTTTATTCGCGCTCTCGAGCTTCATCACGTTCTTCTCGACCGTAACGGTCACATCCTCCGGTATCGTGAGCGGAACCGTGTGCGAAAATCCGACCGTTAGCACGACTTCCTTCCCTTTGACTTCCATCTTATAGCCCACACCGTCCATGATGAGCTTCTTCATGTATGGAGTCTCGACGCCAGCCACCATGTTCTTCACGTGCGACGCATAGGTGCCGGTAAGCGCCTTGGCGAGGCGGGAACGATCCTTCGGCGTCACCATCACACCTTCCGGAGCGACCTGAATATCGATCGAAGGGTGCACGCGCTTGGTCAGCGTGCCTTTCGCTCCTTTCACGGTCAGCATGCCGCCCGCGACCGATACATCGGTCTTTCCTACAGCTATCGGCTTTTTTGCAAGGCGGCTCATGGTGCAAAAGCTACCAGATCTCAAAGAGTTCTTCGCCGCCGACACGCATCTTGCGGGCCTCCGCATCCGTAATGATGCCGGAAGACGAAGAGAGGATGCGTGCGCCTGTACCGCCCTTCACTTTATGGACGGCAGTACGCGGCGCATAGAGCCGGCGGCCCGGCTTGCTGATACGCTTTACGCCGCGCAGTTTTGAAACACCGCGCTCGTTATACGCGAGCGTCACCACAATATCTTTTGCGGCGCTGCCTTCTTTCTCTTTGACGTCTACAGAATCAACGAATCCGAGTTCTTTGAGTTTTTTCGCTATGGCAACGAGATGCGTCGAATACGGCATCGACACCTCCCGTTTGCCGACCATCGCGGCATTTTGTAGGCGGATGATGAAATCGCCGATGCGGTCGGTCACCATGATGCTTTCTTAACCCCGGGGATCTTCCCCTCGCGCGCGAGCTCGCGGAACTGGATGCGTGAGAGGCCGAAGGCGCGCATATAGCCGCGGCTCCTGCCGGAGATAGCGCAGCGGTTCTTGAGCCGCACCGGCGAGGCATTTCTCGGGAGCTTCTGGAGGCCTTCGGAGTCGCCCACGGCCTTCAGCGCCGCGCGCTTGGCGGCGTACTTCTGCACGAGTTTCGTCTTCTTGACGAGTCGTGCGAGCTGGGACTTTTTGGCCATAAGAAAAAATAAAGCTCCGAGGAGCGTGCAGATACTGTATCAAATCGGCGGTACGCCGTCAAACTGGCATGACTGCTTCTCTTAAAGGAAAATATTAGAACCTACTTTGGATATAAAGAAAGGTCACCGAACGTGGTAACCTTTGATAGGCGATACTTCACCGAGTGTATCATCAATCAGCGATGACGGTGCTTCCGTGGAAGTCAGGCTTTTTCTCGCAGGTGGGACAGTAGGGAACAGTTTCGTACGAGACTTCTCCGCTACCTGAGAGTGGAAATATCCCGTCGCGAATCGTGTGCGCGACTCGGGCTGCGAGTACGGTCGTTGCGCATTTCACGCATTTCCAGTCGTTGCCATTCTTTACCTTTGCCATGTAAATCTGGTTTGGCTTGTCTTTTTTGCGTATGTAGAGAACTTCGAGTTGGCTCGGCAGATCTGTCCGTTCGAGCTTGTGGTCATCGTCGGAGCTTCCAACGTCATGCCAGGAAGCTTTCGCGAGGGTATCAAAAAGCTCGGGAATTTCTACTGTCGTTGCAATCATGGCCGTACCTTTCTGAGAATGAGTACTATTTGCCCATCAGAAGTCTACTTCTTATCTGCGGAGTTGTCAAATTTTACTCGCAGGATTTTTATGTGAAATTATTTCTTGTCGCTGTTCGCGATAAGCGGCATGCCGAGGTGGCGGAAGAAGGTCTTGGTCTCTTTCGGACATCCTTTAACACAGCCATACCGTGATGTATGTATATGTGGACAACACCTTATCCGCTAAATACCACGACCGTTGTATATTGAGGATATGGGAAATATTGAAACCGAAGCACGTACAAGACGCAGACGTAGAAATCTTCAGCAGTTATTGCTCGCCTCAATCGCATTTTCCGGCATTATGCTTGTCGCCGCGATTACACCAAATGCATTCGCCATCTTATCGCGCTTGCCAGCCGTTAAACGCGCACAACTAAAGTACAGATGTAAAACGGCTCTTGGAAGATTGGCCGCGCAGGGACTGGTAACATTCGAAAAACGTGACGGGAGGCAATATGCGCGTATTACAGAATCAGGACGTAAAAAGTTTGCTTTTGAAGAACAGAAACTGAAATTGAAAAAGAAGCGAAGATGGGACAATCGCTGGCGAGTGATTATTTTTGATATTCCGGAGAAACGGAGGTCAATTCGCGACCGCTTGCGTCAAATTATGAGCGGGCTCGGCTTTGTACGGTTGCAGGATAGTGTGTGGGTCTTCCCCTACGACTGCGAAGACTTTGTTGCGCTACTGAAAGCTGATTTGAAGATCGGAGTAGCCGTGCTGTACCTTATTGTTGAACAAATAGAGAACGACAAACATCTCCGCGCCCACTTCGACCTGAAATGAAATACCCTCTAAATACCACGACCGTTGCAACTTGCGGGTAACATTCTTCAAGGAATTTTTTAATCTGGAACATCCTCGGAACATTTATTGGGCGAACATCTATTTAGCAACAGACTCGGAACGAAGCGGGAGGCCGAGGTGGCGGAAGAATGCCTCGGCTTCGGCCTTTGATTTCGCCGAGGTGACGACCGTGATAGCGAGGCCGAAGACGTCTTTGAGATCTTCGTCGGAGGTCTCGGGGAAGATGGTGTGCTCTTTTATGCCGATGGTGATATTCCCCATATCGTCGATCACCTTCGGAGAGAGGCCGCGGAAGTCGCGCGTGCGCGGAAGCGCGATATGGATGAGCTTGTCGAGGAAGTCATACATCCGCGCGCCGCGAAGCGTCGTCTGGAGCCCGACGGTGTCGCCTTCGCGGACCTTGAACGAAGCGATGGAGAGGCGCGCGGCGCGCGGCGCGGGCTTCTGCCCCGTTATCTTCGCGAGACGGTCCTCAATAAGCTCGAGCTGTTTCTTGTCGCGCTTCTTGCCCACGCCCGTGGAGATAACGACTTTCTGTATGCGCGGGCTCTGCATCGGGCTCGTGTAGCCGAATTGCTCCGCGAGTGCCTGGTAGGCCGACTGTTGTTTTTGTTTGGTAATAGACATACCTATTTTTCTATACGCTGCACGTTGGACACATGAATGGGCCGGGACTTTTCAATAATGCGGCCGACCTTGCCCGCAGTGCCCTTCAGAGAGCGCTTATAGAGCGCAACACCCTCTACAATGACCTTATGCTCGCGCGGTAATGCGCGCAGAACGACGCCGGACTTCCCTTTGTCCTTGCCAGAGATCACTTTTACTTTATCTCCCTTTTTAATTTTCATATACATTTCTATACAACCTCTGGAGCCAAGGAGACGATAGAGTGCCATCCTCGCTCGGAGAGCTCGCGCGGTACGGGACCGAAGATGCGATTTCCCTTCGGCCCCATCTCCTTACCCTGTTTTTCGATGAGCACGACCGCATTCTCGTCAAAGCGAATATATGAGCCGTCTTTGCGGCCAAAGGGCTTCGTCTGCCTCACGATGACCGCACGGTAGATATCCTTCTTCTTCACCGCCTTTCTCGGCTGTGCGGTCTGGATCGAGACGACGACCACGTCTCCGATGCCCGCGTAGCGGCGCTTACTCCCGCCGAGCACCTTGAAGATCCGGGCGACCTGGCCGCCGGAATTGTCCGCTACCGTAACGATGGATTGGGGCTGCAACATAGAAATAGGCGCTAGGATTTAGGCACGAGCTTGAAATGCTTGCGCTTGCTGATTGGCTTTGTGGCGACGATAGTGACTTTGTCGCCCACCTGCGCTGTATTCCCAGAATCGTGCACGAGGTATTTCTTCGAGCGCACGAAATACTTCTTGTACTTTGCGTTCTTCACATAGCGATCGACGCGAACAACGGCAGTATCTTTCATAGCCGCCTTTACGACGGTTCCGACAAATGATTGGGGCCGAATAGTTTTCTGTTCCATATATGTTACCCCGCTACGCTCTTCGAGCTACGAAAGGCGCGCGCCGATTGTTCTGTAAGAATACAAGCTATCATCGCGCGAAGCTTCTTGGGAGCGTTGCTGTCCTTGGCGCGCGCGCCGGCAGCAGAAAAGCGCTCTGTGCGCAGCGCAGCGCGCGCGTCAATAAGAAGCTTCGCCAACTCCTGATCCGTCTTTTCTTTCATGTTGTCTCTTTTTGTCATACAAGTCGCAATTATGCAAAGATTAACGGCGCGTAACGATCGAGGTCCTGACAGGCAGCTTCATGCCCGCTTGCCGCAGGTGCGTGCGTGCGCTCTCCTCGGGCACGCCGTCCATTTCGAACAGTATCCGACCGGGACGCACCTGGAAGACGTAGTGCTTCGGGTCGCCTTTCCCACTGCCCATACCCACCTCCGCGGGCTTCGCCGTTACCGGACGGTCGGGAAAGATGCGGATCCAGAGTTTGCCGGTCTTCGCGGTTGCACGAGTGAGCACCTTACGAGCCGCTTCGATCTGATTGCTCGTCACGCGCGCCGAGGTGAGCGCTTTGAGTGCATATGACCCGAACGCCATGGTGACCCCGCGCGTATCGGGGTGCGCGAGGCGCTTCTGGGAGAGGCGCTGCGTCTGCCACTTGCGGTGTTTTACTTTCTTGGGGAAAAGCATACAAAAAATTAATTCGCTTTTGTTTTCTTCTCTTCGTACTTATTACCGCGGTAGATCCACACTTTGATGCCGAGGACGCCATACGGCAAGTACGCTTGTTCGTGAGCGAAATCTATGTCCGCACGAAAGGTTTGGAGCGGGATACGGCCCTTCTTTATCTCCTCTTTACGGCTCATTTCTGCGCCGCCGAGGCGGCCGGAGAGCGCGATACGCACGCCTTCGATCTCACGCGCTGCGATAACTTTCTCAACCGTTTGCTTCAGTACGCGGCGAAATGGCATCCGCTTCTCCAATCCTTCCGCGATCATGTACGCGACGACCGCGGCATCCGTCTCCGGTTGGCGCACTTCATTGATATCAAATTTGACCTGCTTGCCAGCGGGAAGCGCAGCGGGAGACGCTTTGCGGACGACCCCGGTCAGTTCGGCCCGGAGCTTCGCGGCGTTCTCGCCGGAACGGCCGATAACGAGCCCGGGGCGCGCTGTTGAGAGGATGACACGCAACTCGCCGGCGCCTCGCTCTATCTCGATGTTGCTCGTATAAGTACCGCGCAGGCGCTTTGTGAGAAACCGGCGAATTGTCTCATCCACCTTGATATTCTCGCGATACGTCCTTGCATCGCTTGCGAACCAGCGGCTCTTCCAGTCTCGAACGATGCCGAGGCGGTGTGCGTAAGGATGTACGGTGTGGGTCATAGGGAAATACAGGCGCTAGACTTTAGGCGCTAGCAAAACTTTTATCCGGCTCTTGCGGCGGCGGATGAGCGCGGCGCGGCCGAAAGCGCGCGGCATGTATTTCTTCAGCATGCCGGCGCTCTCCACAGTGATAGACCGTACCGTGAGTTCATCCGCATTCTCGCCGCGTTCTTTTGCAGAAGCGGCGGCGCTACGGATAAGCTTCGCCACCGGCTCCGCGGCGCGCTTCGGGAGGAACTTGAGCGCAGCAAGTGCGGCAGGGACTTTCTTCCCCTTCACGAGTTCGGTCACGAGGCGGACCTTGCGGGGCGTTTGGTTATGGGTCTTGAGTGTAGCGCTTGCCCTTCGTAGCTTTAGCGAAGTAGGGGGGGACATAGGTTATGCAGCGGCTTTTACCGTGGCCGCTTTCGCCGAGGCAATCTCCGCTTCCTGCTTTTTCATCTCCATCTCCTTCTGCATCTTGCCGCCGTGTCGAATGAACTTCTTTGTCGGAGAGAACTCGCCGAGACGATGCCCTACCATTTCTTCGGAAACGATGACCTCAACATGCGACTTGCCGTTATGGACGCCGAGCGTAAAACCGATCATCTCAGGGCTTACTTGGCTCCGGCGCGCCCACGTCTTCACCACCCCCGCCGTTGCGGGTTTCAGATTCTTAACCTTCTTCAGGAGCTTGACGTCCACGAAGGGTCCTTTCTTAAGTGAGCGAGACATGGAATTAAAAACCCGCTGTGCGCGGTAGTTAAAAGATACAGGAACAGTACAGAACCGTCAACTAATCGCTTTAGATA